>Ga0190326_1000042_pt1 | contig 17776 bp, 19 predicted proteins | sample 4870111112_MG_FD_165049 | JGI IMG/M metagenome (GOLD analysis project Ga0190326, IMG submission 165049) | Hydrothermal vent sediment bacterial communities from Southern Trench, Guaymas Basin, Mexico - 4870-11-11-12_MG | ecosystem: Environmental > Aquatic > Marine > Hydrothermal vents > Sediment ... | reverse complement strand
GGGATATAGAGTTTTTGGATGAAGGTGTTGTATACTACAAAACTGAAAATGGCTGGGATTTCAGATATGAAGATTGGAGCGATTTTAAACCCGTTAGCGATTTTGTCGTTGGTAGAATAATTGTAACTCCATGTAATTATACAGCTAACGGAATTCTTGCAAGTTCAAGGAATTGGAATGTTAAAGAGTTGTACGTAGATGCAAGGGCTTCAGTTCCATGCAAAATTAAAAACGTTTACTTCCTAAAATCGAAATCCTATAAACGTTTTCATTACAGTTTTGCAGTAGATGGTGATAAAGTAGCTATAGCTACTGAAAACTGGAGATTTACGGGGAAAGGATACATAGTCGAATTTAAAAGTGAAAAAATCGCAAAAACCCTTTTAGCCTTAATCAAAAACGATAGAAAATACAAGGTTATGAAGCAAAGTAAATGTAAATTCTTTAAAAAAGTAAAGACTTCAAATAGCTGTAAATCTTTACAATTCAGATCTAATGTTACTCTATTCGTTTTACCAGATGAGAATCCCGTATTTGATTTCATATCCTCTGCTAAGAATAGGTTGTACATCGAAGTACCATATATAAAGTTTAACTGGTATAAAAATCCGTCACCACTGTTGGAATCGATTAAAACTGCTAAAGAAAACGGTGCAGACGTTTTAATCGTGTTAGATTCAAGGTATAGCAAAGATGATAAAGTTTTAAAAAAGCTTAGAGATATAGGTGTAAAGGTTAGATTTCTAAAAGATATACACGGCAAAGCCGTAGTTTCAGATGATAGGGTTTTGATAACATCTGCAAACTTCGATTTAAATGGTTTGAAGCTGAATAGAGAAATTGCACTAATAATAAACGATAAAGATGTTGCAGATTTTGTAGCGAATAATATTAAAAGAGAATTTAATCCGATATTTGCTCTTCCAAGTGTTTTTATCTTTACGATAACCCTATTCCTATTGATTATGTTTAGGCGATAGGTTTTAATTTTGTAATTTTTAAAACTCTTTATGGGATTGTTATTGGCTATAAAGAAGTTCATATTTAAACTCTTCTTCAAAAAAGATAGGATTAGGATTGGGATATATGGCCCCCCTAATGCCGGAAAGACAACTCTTGCAAACAGAATCCTTCTCGATTGGGTTGGCGATGTAATCGGTTCTCCAAGTGATATACCTCACGAAACGAGGAGAGCTAGGCTTAGAGAAGGTGTAAAAATTGAAGTGGATGGAAAAAAACTAACACTAGACATAGTTGACACACCGGGTTTAGCAACAAAAATAGACTTTCACGATTTCATAAAATACGGTTTAAGCGAGGAAGAAGCGAAGAGAAGGGCAAAAGAAGCTACTGAAGGTGTTATAGAGGCTATAAAGTGGTTAGATGACTTGGATGGAGTTCTAATGGTTATGGATTCAACAGAAGATCCTTTTACGCAAGTGAACATAACTATTATAGGAAACATAGAGGCAAGGAAACTTCCACTTATAATAGTTGCAAATAAGATAGACTTACCAAACGCATCACCTTCGAGAATAAAATCCGCTTTTCCGCAACACTTAGTAGTTCCAATTTCTGCTTTGAAGGGTATAAATATAGAAAACCTATACAAAGCTATGGCTGAAAAGTTTGGGTGATAGCTATGACTGTTCAACTGAGCTTGATATCAAAGGATTTACTTGAAAGGATGTCATCTATGGAAAAACTTAGGATGATCTTAGATAACGTAAAGGAGGGAAAAATCGTCGTCTTAGAGAAGGGATTGACACCTGAAGAAGAAGCGAAACTTATAGAGCTTACAATGCTTGAAATAGATCATGAAAACTTCGTTGGAATAGAAGTTGAAACGTATCCACAGCACAGTAAATCCTTCCTATCGAAATTGTTTGGCAAGAAAGGGGGAAGATTAACGGTTATAGGCCCTGCCAACAGACTTAAAACCTTAGAAAAAAGAGAAGATATAATTAGAGCTCTAATAGAGTGATAATATGCCCCATATGTGTACTAAATGCGGGAAGATATATCCCGATGGAGATATGCGTTTACTGAACGGATGCGAATGTGGAAACAACAAGTTCGTTTACATTCCAAAGAAGAAGGAAGAAAAAGAGGAAGAAAGAGAGATAAAATACGAAATGGATATCGAGAGCATAAGGATAATAGCTCCTGGGCAGTATGAAATTAACATAGAAAAGCTCCTTTCAGATAGAGGAATAGTCATAGCTTTGCAGGAGAACGGTAGATATGTAATTCATCTACCATCTCTTTTAAAGAAAAAGAAATGAGAGGATTTTTAATTATAGGTAATAAAGCTTTCACTAAGCCCTTTAGGTTAAACGATTTGCCGGGTGCTGGAAGGATAGACATACTCTGTAGATGTGTTGCACAATCCCTCTTCATATCCCATGGAATAAGAAAAGACGTAGAAGTTTATCTTCTTCTCTTAGGCGAACCAGATCCACCTAAGGCGATAAAAATAGTAGGAAAAACTGTAAAGAGGATGTCTCCTGATGAAAGGAACATAGCTGGTCATTTGAGGAAAGCTTTAGGAGTTAAAGTAAACAAAAACTGGAAGGAAGTAAGTTCTGGAGTTTACGTAGCAAGAAAATGTTTAAAAGATTTGCTTGAAGAACTCTCGGCTTATTATGAAATATACTATTTAAGAGAGGATGGAAAAGACATAAGAGATCTTGCAAAAGAGATGGAAAATCCCTTGTTCGTACTGGGAGATCACATAGGTGTTAAAAAAGAAGACGAAGAAATAGTAATCAGTTATGCAAGAGAAATTATAAGTGTTTCAAAGCTATCTCTTCAAGCGGATCAATGCATAGTCATCGTTCACTACGAGCTTGATAGGTTGCAGATTTAAACTCCTCATACTTCTTTCTGGCTTTTTCAGCTTCTTCTTTCATTCCTAATCTCTCATATGCTTCTGCTACATGCTTATACCACGCTGGATCCTTTTCTGCTTCTTTTTTACAGTATTCAACGTACTTAATCATAGCCTCTCTAAACTTATCTGTTTCACCTAATTTCTCGTATATATTTGCAACATCTTCCCAAAATACGCCTTCCTCTTCAGCTTCTTTGATGTAATACTCTAAAGCATTTTTCCAAGCCTCTTTAGCGTTTTCCTTGTCTCCCATTTCTTCGTAAAGCTTTGCAACATCTTCCCAATACCACGGCTCATCTTTAGCGTAATTTGATAGACACTCCGCAGCCTTCTCCTTCAATCCAGCTTTTTTGTAAAATTCGTATGCCTCCTTCCAGTAATAAGATTCGTTTTTCTCCCTTGCAAGTTTCTCGTATATCTTTGCAGCTTCAGCATACTTTTCAGCTTTTTCATAGCACCAAGCTGCTGATTCAAGCATATTTGCCTTTATGTAACATTCCGCAGCCTTTATGTAATCTTCTTTCTTCTCGTACTTTCTCGCAGCAGCCCTGAAATTCCCAGATTTTTCTAAAGATCTTGCACTTCTTATCCTTTCGATTAAACTCAAGTCTGGTTCAGATATCCACCAAATTCCTATGACTACTGCAAGTATATATGCTATAGTTATGTAGACAATATGCATCGGTTCACTCCAAATGTAGCATTGATACGTTGCATATGCAGAAGTTAGAAGTCCTACTAGGGAAGCAAAGGCGTATTTAGATTTGGCATATACAAGAATTCCAAACATAATAGCAAAGACTATTGTAAGCAATCCGTAGCAGATTCCAAGTATCAGTCTTATCAGAAACACTAAGCCGAAGTAGTATGCTATTGCTGCAATGATTGCTATTACAACTACTATCGCCGATATAATAGCCGCTGTAGTTCTATCCATGGTAGAAAAATTACAAACAGATAAAAAGTGTTTTCGATATTGCTATTTTTTAACAGATATGCACAAGTTTTAAATTGTAAGTGGTGATTGCTTTGTCGAACAAATATCCGAAGATTAGGTTGCTAACCCTTCTTAAATGGATTAGAGCTTTAAGAACCGCTCTTTTTCATCATGAGATTAGAGCTACTATACGGTTCTTTTTAGCGTTTTAACGTTTTTACGTGTGATTTTTGAAAATTGTTCGACAAAGCAGTGGTGATACAACGTTGTTGATATAGTATTTAAATCATCCACAACGAGGTGTCACAACCAAATTGTATATATCAAAAATTTAAATTTTTCACACAAAGTTGCCATATCCTTAAAAACTCGAATAAAATAGAAAGCAAGTAAAACGTTAAAAATAAATTACCTTGCAGCTTTCTTAGTTTTGAGCTTCTTCAATCTGATTATGTTCTCTCTATCCATCTCTTCAAGTTTAAACGATATGAATTTCATCATCTCTTCCATGCTTGGAATTACTCTGTACTCTAAAGCGTTAACTCTTCTCTTAGTCCTCTCGATTTCATCGATTAATCTCCTAAGTGTTGTTTCGATTTCAGCTACTTCAAGTATTGAATCAACTAACTCTTCATACGCCGCAACTGCTTCATCAATCCTTACAGTTGTACTCAAAACTCCGTATCTCTCTATTATGCATTTTCTAATCGGTTCCCTCTTTATGACAGGAACTACAACGCCCATTATGTTTTTCTTCTTCATTACAAAAGTCGGTTGTGCTCTACAACAAGCTAGGGCTATCGATCTAACCGCAACTTCACCATCGACAGCCATAGCCAAGGCAAGTTTTTGTCTCGCCTTTTCGTACTTTTCTACCATTTTTGTTATGGTTTCCTTAGCCTCTTCAAGCAACTGTCTAAACTCCATTATCAAACCATCTCTTTTCATCTTTAGCAATGAATGCCCTCTCTTAGCCATCTTTACCTTTCTTCTGAGTTTTATGAGTTCTTGCCTAGTTGGATTAACTTTCATTGAACCGTTTGTCATAATACCACCAAAATAAGTAAAAAAATAAAAATTGTTTATCTCTTAGTTAGTTCAGCCTCTGCTTCTTCTCTTTTCTCTTTATCTTCTGCTGCTTTAACCTCTGGTGGTTTCTTCCTGTACTTTGGATGATACTTCTCTATGAACTGTCTCTCGATCTTTGTAAGTTCTTCTTCTGGTAGTATTGCAAGGATCTCCCATCCTAAGTCCAATGTGTATTCGATATCTCTGTCCTCGTACTTACCTTGGTTAAGCCATTTCCTCTCGAATTCGTCAGCGAACTTTAGATACTTTCTGTCTTTCTCACTCAAAGCTTCTTCACCGACTATAGCTACTAAACCTCTTAGATCTACACCAGTCGCATAAGCTGCATACATCTGGTCGTTCCACTGCTTGTGATCTTCTCTTGTCATACCTGGCCCAATTCCTTCTTTCATTAACCTGCTCAGTGATGGAAGAACGTCGATTGGAGGATATATACCCTTAGCATGCAGTTCTCTGCTCAGAACTAACTGTCCTTCGGTGATATATCCCGTTAGATCTGGTATTGGATGTGTTATATCATCAGCTGGCATCGTGAGAATTGGGAACTGAGTAATAGTTCCCTTTCTTCCTCTAATTCTACCCGCTCTCTCATAAATCGTTGCCAGATCTGTGTACATATAGCCAGGATATCCTCTTCTTCCAGGAACTTCTTCTCTTGCTGCGGATATCTCTCTTAAAGCTTCACAGTAATTGGTCATGTCTGTTAGAATAGCCAATACGTGATAGTCGTACTCATATGCTAGAAATTCCGCTGCTGTTAAAGCCATTCTCGGTGTTATAAGCCTTTCAATAGCTGGATCACTTGCTAAATTCAGAAATACTACTGCCCTTTCTAAAGCACCAGTTCTCTCGAAATCCTTTATGAAGTAATATGCCTCTTCATACGTAATACCCATAGCTGCGAATACTACTGCAAACTCCTCTCCAGTTCCACGAACTTTAGCCTGCCTAGCAACCTGTAGGGCGATATCGTTATGAGGCAATCCAGAACAGCTGAATATTGGCAATTTCTGACCTCTAACAAGTGTGTTCATTCCATCTATTGCCGAAATTCCAGTCTGAATAAACTCTCTTGGATACTGCCTTGCATATGGATTAATAGCAGCACCAACTATTGGTCTTCTTTCCTCAGGTACTATTTCGGGGCCACCATCAATTGGTCTTCCTGAACCACTTAGGATTCTTCCAAGCATATCCTTTGAACAGTTTAATTTTACGATATCTCCAGTAAATCTAACCGCCGATTTGGTATCAATACCTCTCGTTCCTTCAAAAGACTGAACTACTACGAAGTCTTTACATGAATCTAAAACCTGTCCTCTCCTAACAGTTCCATCTGGTAGCGTTATCTCAACAAGCTCTCCGTAACCAACGGGTTCAGTCTTCTCAAGAAATATTAAAGGACCTTGAACTTGTGTAATCGTCCTATACTCCTTAACAGCAGCCTCAACCATTTAGGCCACCCCCAAAGCCTCTTTCATCTTCTTAATAGCCTTTTCAAACTCCTCTTCATAATTCTCAACGAGTTTGGCCTTAGCAAAATCTTCTCTACCGGGAACGTTTTCAATCTCTTCAATAGTCCTTCCAGCCTCTAACGCCTTGTAGAATATGTCGTTTAGCTCTTTGATCTTTTTCATCATGAAGTATGTTTTCTCAGGTGCGCAATACGTATCGATTTCGTGGTAAGCGTATTGGCATAGGAATACATCTCTTATATACCTTGCAACTTCAAGTAGAACTCTCTGAGTATCTGGCAACGCATCTTTACCAACGAGCATAACAATTTCCATTAAGTTAGCCTCTTCCTGCAGTACTTCCATCATCCACCTTCTTAGCTCGCTCCATCCTGGGAATTTACTGTCGAACCAGTCTTTTACGGTATCTGCATACAAGCTATAGCTTATAAGCCAGTTTATAGCTGGGAAGTGTCTTCTTGCAGCAAGCTTAGAATCTAAAGCCCAGAAGACTTTAACAACTCTTAACGTGTTCTGAGTAACGGGTTCACTGAAGTCTCCGCCCGGTGGAGAAACTGCACCAATTACACTGACACTTCCAATCTCACCGCACAGTGTTCTTACTCTTCCAGCTCTCTCGTAGAATTCTGCAATTCTCGCAGCTAGATAAGCGGGATAACCCTCTTCACCCGGCATCTCCTCAAGTCTTCCAGACATCTCTCTCATAGCCTCAGCCCATCTTGAAGTGGAGTCTGCCTGCAAAGCTACATCGTAACCCATATCTCTGATGTATTCGGCAATTGTAATTCCAGTGTAAACTGAAGCCTCTCTTGCAGCTACTGGCATGTTAGATGTGTTAGCAACTAATACAGCTCTATCCATTAACGGCTTACCAGTTCTCGGATCTAGCAACTCTGGGAACTCCTCAAGTATCTCGGTCATCTCGTTTCCTCTCTCACCGCAACCGATGTAGACTACGGCATGTGCATCAGTCCACTTAGCAAGCTGGTGCTGAGTAACAGTCTTACCAGTTCCAAATCCACCCGGAATTGCAGCAGTTCCACCCTTAGCAAGCGGGAATAGGCAATCAAGGATTCTCTGTCCAGTTATGAGTGGTACTTCTGGTGGCAATTTTTCTACATATGGTCTTGGAATTCTAACAGGCCATCTGTGGTAGAGTTTTAGCTCAGTTCCATCATCTAATACTGCAACAGTGTCTTCAACGGTAAACTTACCTTCGTATATCTCCACAACTGTCCTCTCCGGAACCCATGGCGGGACGAGGATTTTATGTAGGAACATCGAAGTCTCTTGTACTTCTCCAAGTATTTGTCCACCTTTTATCTTATCTCCCTTCTTAACTTTTGGAACGAAGTCCCACTTCTTCTTTCTATCTAATGCAGGAGCTTCTAATCCCCTCGTTATGAAGTCACCAGCCATTTCTTTTAACACTGGTAGCGGTCTCTGAACTCCATCGTAAATACTTCCCATTAGTCCCGGGCCTAATTCAACGCTCAGAGGTTCACCCGTGTTTACTACTTTCTCTCCCGGTTTTATTCCAGACGTGTCCTCGTAAACCTGAATTAAGACTTTATCTCCTCTTAACGCTACTACTTCACCCATTAAACCTTCTTCACCGACTTTGCAAACGTCGTACATCCTTGCCTTTAGCCCCTCAGCTACGACCAATGGCCCAGTAACTCTATAAATCTCCCCAACCATCTTCTCAGTCTTTTCTACCGCCATAGGTCAACACCTATCGCCTTTCTAATCTTTTCCCTAATCTCCTCAACACCTCCAGTACCACCAACACTAACAAACGTGGGTTCAACCCTTTCATCTATTAATCTTTTTAAAGTGGGAGGGAGTTTCCTCATGTAGTCATGCCTTATGATTACAACACCAATATCATCCCTATCTAAAACGTCTTGAACAGCTTTAACTAAATCTTCATCACTTTTAACGTCATAATGTTCTGTAACTCCAGCAAGCATAAATCCAACGTTAAATTCCGGATCTCCTATCACAGCCAATTTCTTCATACTATCACCAACTGCTTTTCTATCTCTTCGTTAGGCATTCCAAGCCACTTACCCCATCCAAGTATTCTCAGATTATCTACTTCAACCTTCTTTAATATCATGTATTGTAGAACGGGTAATATACTTAACGGATAATTACTCGCCCTTTTCGCAATGGTTTGAATCCATATCTTATCGAAGTTTACTTCAATTGATGCAAGATCTCTGTCTATGCTTTCAATTCCTCTCCAGAACCAGTAACCTTCAAGTGATTTCGTTAGCTCTTCCCATGGCATTGCTGCAAGCTTTCTTATCTCATCCTCTGTGAGTTCGTAGCCGTAAGGTATCATGTGTTTTAGTATCTCGTCTGTGCTAACTTCTTCAATTTTCATTCTGAGTAAGCTCTTTATGTTTTTAATGTCTATTTCCATTCTTATGAAGTCTACGAAGAGTTTGTTTTCAAAGCTTGGAGTTAAACCCGTAACTATATCTCTGTAGTAGATCTTGTACAACTCGTCTTCTATCTCACTTAGATTTGCCGAACCCACCTTTGACAATGCAGTATGATAAGGCGTACCCTCAAATTCTTTAACTATTTCATCTAATTCTTTAACTATTAAACCCTTGTAGAAATCGAGATCTCTTTCACCAGCTGGAATAAGCGTTTCTTCGATAACATCCGGTGGAGTGTTTGAAATCTTACCTCTAATTATGTTTATTACATTCCATACGTCCCATCTCCTTAGATATAACGTTATTAAGTCTTTTGCTATTCCAAACGATACACTTGCGATTTTTCTGTAAGTTTTAGCTAAATTTAAATAAAGTGCATAGTCTAAAAGCCTTGGCCCCGTGTACTTGTATGCGAGTTCGTCTATTTCCTTTTTGTACTCTGTTTCTTCGAGGTATCTAACTATTTCATTGAAATCCATGTTTATGAGTTTTTTAAATTCGTCTGGCTTCAAGAGTTTACTTTTCATCACTTTAGTCCTTGCAACTAAGTAAGCCCATGCAGCTTTCTCAGTTTTCATTAACACCATTTTATACACCCCCGTTTGATGTTCAAAGATCAGCCGAAGAGTATTTTTGAAACCTCTCCAACTTTCATCTCTTGAACCCTACTTAAAATCTTATCGAACGTTAGATCTATGACTATTTCACCATCTGGACTTTCTAATATCACTCCTCCTAAACAGTCGATGTTTCCCGCGTAACTTAATTTGAGCTTTAGCTCGTTTATGACGTTTTTTACAAGCTCCTCGTCTTCTTTAGCTGAATAAACTCTCATACCCTCAACTGCATTGTTTTCTATTAGCTTCTTCATTAATTTCCTCTTTGTTTCTAAGTCCATTTCTTTAATCCTCTTTACTAATGACTCAAAGACTGAGTCGAGTAGCTCTTTCTGTTTATTCAGCATTAATCTCTTCATCTCTAAGCTTACACTTGATATCTCTCTTCTTCTTAATGCTTCTGCTTCTCTTTCTGCCTCTTCTCTGGCTTTCCTAAGTATATCCTTGGCTCTTTCTTGTGCTTCTTCTATTATTCTCTTTGCTTCGGATTCAGCCTCAGCTTTTATCTTTTTTACTTCTTCATCTCCCTTTTGGTAAATCTCTTGTATCACCTTCTCAAGTCCCATCTTTGTTCACCCGTAAGCGAACATCAGTATGAAGCTAATGACCAATCCGAAGATTACGATTGTTTCTGGGATAACTGTGAACAGCAGTCCTAAGCCTAAGAATCCTCTGTCCTCTGCTATTGCTCCTACTGCAGCTGCACCAATACCGCTTTCACCAGCTCCAGCACCAATCCCAGCTAATCCTACAGCTAAACCAGCTCCAATAGCAGCACAACCCTTTATAAACGCCGTATCACTTATCAAAGCCTCAGCCGCCATCCACAATCACCTCCTACTCCTCAATAAACCTTTTAACCCTACCAAACGGTTGATAAGGTCTTCCACCACCTTCGAAGAACTTCGTAAAGAACTCTACGTAGTGCAGACGTAATGACTGTAGACCTGGATCGAGAATTCCAAGTATTAAGTTTACTCCATGCCCTATTAGCATTATGATTATCGCCAGTGGAAGTATTGCCATTCCCGGTGGCATTCCTATTTTTAGTCCTAAGTAGTTTATAACGAATGCGATGTAAACTGATGAAAGTCCTATAGCGAGAAGTCGTGCATAGCTGATTATCTGTCCAAACCATGTAAGTAGTTCAACGCCCATTATTATTCCGAATGGTCCCATCTTTGGAATCTCTGCAAGTAGGAATATTATAAACCATATCACTATCAACGGCAACGCTGCTAAATAAAACACGTTAACTCCTTTTTGCCATCCCTCTACTAATCCTGGTATTGGCAATGGAACAGATTCTGCATCTTCAACTGTGTAATGTCCAAATACGTATAAGTTGTCTGGAAGAACATGTCCAAATCCTTCTGGTGGGTTGTTCGTAAATATTCCCAAGTTGTAACAGAATCCAAGTATTATGAAGACCAAGCCCAAAACTCCTAAGAACCAGCAACCCTTTTCGTATAATGCTTCTTTGAATCCATGCTCAACGTATACATTGTAAAATCCTAATGCAAAGCCCCAGAGCATTTTGAACATACCTATTGCAAGAGTTATGAAGAGCAACGCTTTAACACCGAACTCTTTAACTCTATCGAATATCGGCTCGTGATGGTGGAATGCATACAACGATGCTAGAAAGTCACCCATGAAGTGCGTTTCAGAATACTTCTCAATACCCGGAACTTCAAATGGCCCAAAGAACTCACCGTATATGAACCCGAATATTATCGATACAATACCACTGTATATTCCTATGTTCAGCAACTTTTGCCAACCCTCAGTCTTGAAAACCCTCTTTAAATACAAAGCAATTACAGTAATCAGTAAACCATAACCAATATCTCCAAGCATCATTCCGAAGAATATCGGGAAGAAAATCGAAATAATCCATGTTGGATCGAGTTCGTTGTACTTCGGTATTGCGAATGTTGTAGTCAGCAGTTCAAAGTCTCTCATTACAGCTGGATTTTTAAGCTTTGTAGGTGGCGTGTCATTGCTACTGCTTTCGACAACTTCAACGACTAATCCAGCATTTTCAACTTCAGTTTTAAACTTTTCAAAATCACTTTTCGGAACGTAACCAACGATTACAAAGGAGTACTTTGAGACCAATGCTCTTAGAGGTAACTCCGACTTGTCAAGTTCAACGGTTAAGTATTCCTCCATTGCGAGTAGTATCTCTGCTTCTTTAACTCTTATCTCCTCTATCTCAGTTTCAAGTGTTTTCTTTTTCTCAAGCAACTCAGATTTTTCTTTTTCTATTTCTGCTATTCTTGCATCGTAATCTTCTATGTCCGGAACTGAAATCTCTCTGTATCCAAACTCTTGTAGAATTCTGAAGAATTCCTCGGCATACTCATTCTTTACGAATACAGCTACAATTAACTCCTTTTGGTATTCCTTCGTAACTATTTCGAATTCATCTGTAATCTCTCTAAACCTTTCAGTTGGATCATCCCTAACAAATCCTACAAAACACCTTATGGTTTTGTAACCTTTTAGTAGCTTTGGAGGAATACCCAATACCTTCAGCGGTTCTATGATTCTGAGTTCATCGTCTAAAGCTCTTATCTTTTCATCAATGCTCCTTATCTCCTCTATTCTCTTCCCAATCATTTCCTGATACTCTTCGAGCTTTTTGCTCAACTGTTCTTCTATTTCCTTAGCTTTGTACTTCCTTGATGGAATTATTTTCGTTGGATCTATCTTTAGATAAGATAAATAGCTTCTAAGCTGAACTAATGCCCTTGAAACAAATGAAGCCTTTTCAAGTGGTTCTCCAATCTTAAATCTCTCTACTTCTACTGGATCTTCGATGTGAAGTAGGTTTAGTCTATGGAGTACTTCTGCTGCTGTTTCAAGCTGGTCTCTTGAACCTACTATTGAAACCTTAACCATTCTTTCTGGCTTAAGCATGTTCCACCATCCCTATAAACTCTTTATATAGAAATTCAACAGCCTTCCATATGTTATCTTTACCCCTCTTTTCAAGTTCCTCGATTTCCTTCATTCTGCTCTTTTTTATTTCCTCTTTTTCTTTCTCTATTTCTGCTTTTGCCTTTTCTAATACCTCTGCTTTTATCTTTTCGGCTTCCTTTTCTGCGTCTTCGATAATCTCCCTAGCTTTAGCTTTAGCCTCTTCTATAATCTTTTTCTTTTCCTCTTCAGCGGATTTAATGTTCTCTTCAACTTTAATTTCAGCCTCTCTAATCTTTTCAAGAATCTCTGTAGTCTCCATGACTATCACCTGTGTAAATGTTTTTTACAAGGCTAAGGCTTACAGAAACTATTTAAGCTTTGTTATTTTTATCCGATCCCAAAATTGTATTGATTATTAATTAATTAATTGTTCGAAAAACGGATATATTCACAGTTTTACGCTTTGCTATGAAAGTTTTAGTTGTCGATGCTGGGGGAAGAGGGAATGCAATAGCTCATGCTTTTTCAAGAAGTGATAAAGTTAGAGAAGTATTCGTTGCTCCGGGAAATGCAGGTAGTGAATTCTTTGCCAAATGTAAGCAGGCAAGACTAAACGGTAAGACTGTACAATCTATAAGAGCTATAGATGAAATAGTAAAGTTTGCTAAGACTGCTGACGTTGACTTAGTTTACATAGGGCCAGAAGAGCCGTTAAGCTTGGGATTAGTCGATAGACTTGAAGAAGAGGGAATTCCAGCCGTAGGCCCAAAGAAGTCTGCTACAATACTTGAAGCGAGTAAGTGTTGGGCTAAAGACTTCTTAGCTAAGATTGGAGTTCCCATTCCGAAGTATGAAAACTTCGATGATGCTGATGAAGCTAAGGAATTCGTTAAAGAAACTTTCAGCGATGGAATAGTTATCAAAGCGGATGGATTGGCTGCTGGAAAAGGAGTTTACGTATGTGAATCCGTTGAAGAGGCTTGCAGAGCTATTGATGAAATAATGATTCATAAAAAATTTGGAGAGGCTGGAAACAGAATCGTTATCGAGGAAAGACTTAGGGGAATTGAGGTTGCGTTTACAGCGGTGAGTGATGGGAAAAACGTTAAACCCTTTGGGCATGCCAAAGATTACAAAAGAGCATTTGATAGCGATGATTTTGAGGGATTGAGAGACTTCTATATCGGATTAACGAAAAAGTTCTATACAAGGAAAGAAATCGAAAAACTGTTTAAAGAGGGTAAACTTTTAAATCCAAATACTGGAGGAATGGGTGCTGTAAGTCCTCATCCCGCTGTAAGCAAAGAAGTTGAGCAGAAGATAATGGATTTAGTCGTTGAGCCAATTGTAAAGAAGTTTAAAGAATATGAAGGTGTAGAGTTCAAAGGAGTACTCTATCCAGTTATAATGCTTGTAAAAGAGAATGATGAACTCGTTCCTAAGGTTTTGGAAGTAAACGTAAGGGACTGTGATCCGGGAGCTCAAGCAAAGCTTCCAAGGCTTGAAACTGACATCGTTGAAATCTCTATGGCTATTATTGAAGGAGAACTCGATAGTATCGATATAAAGTTTAGTGATGATTACTGCGTTGCGGTATGTGCTGTAAGTGGAGCTTTAAAGGGTAGAGAAGGCTTAAAACCGGGATATCCAGCAGATCACTACACTAATCAGCCTATAAGCGGAATTGAAGATGCTATGAATGATGCTATAATCTATGCAAATGGAATAGCAAAGACTAATGGTTATGTAACGACTGGTGGAAGAGTTTTAACAGTAGTTGGTAGAGATAAGACTTTAGAAGGTGCAAGACAGAAGGCTTACAATGCTTTGAGTAAGATAAGTTTTCCTGGGATGAGGTATAGAAAGGCTATTGGATTAGACGTTCCAGAGTAGAAAAGATTAAATATTAAAAACAAAAATATTAATAACTATGATCGATGTAATCGTTAACGGAGAAATAGTAAAAACTGTTGCAAGAGCTGTAGTTGCACTTGTGAGTGAAGCTAGACTTCACTTTTTAGACAAGGGTTTGCATACGAGGGCAGTAGATCCAGCAAATGTTGCAATGGTAATAGTTGACGTGCCAAAAGACAGTTGTGAGATGTATACGGTTGACGAAGAGAAAACGGTTGGCGTTGATTTCGATAGGGTGTACGATATAAGCAAATCGATAAAGAAAAAGGATCTGGTCGAATTGTCTCTTGAAGACGAGAGCTTTTTAAAGATAAAGTTTGGAAGTGTTGAATACACTGTTAACTTAATTGATCCATCTGCTATAAGGAAAGAACCAAGAATTCCCGAGCTTGAGCTTCCAGCGAAGGTAGTTTTAGATGCTGGCGAGTTCAAAAAGGCAATCCAAGCTGCTGATAAAATCAGTGATCACGTCGTGTTCAGAACGGATAATACTGGATTTTACGTAGAAGCGAAAGGAGACGTGGATAGGATTACATTTCACATGAGTGAAGCAGAACTAATAGAGTTCAACAAAGCTGAAGCAAAGAGTATGTTCAGCATAGACTACCTAAAGGAATTCTGCAAGATTGCTGGGAGTGGAGATCTACTTACGATTCATCTTGGAGTAAACTATCCAGTGAGGTTGCAATTTGAATTAGCCGGAGGAAAAGTTAGAGTAGAGTACATCTTAGCACCACGTATAGAAGCTGAATGAAGTTTTTACCAATTTTACCTATTTTAACAAGGTATCCGTTCTTAAAAGTAGCTGCAAGATTCTTTGAAAGTGAATTCAAAAGTTTAGAATCAGCCTTTAATTCAAAGATCTTTGATGATGCATTAGAAATTGCAAAGAATATAATTCTTTCAAGTATAGACGGAAAACAATTTGAAAGGGAATTTGAAGTTGGAGATCTTCTCTGCACAACTTGTGAAAAAAACTGTGAAGACTTTGAAAACTGTGAGATCGATTTTCCAAAAAAGGCATACGAGGAATTAAAGGCTAAGGCTAAACTCTCTATATTGTCCTATATATCTTCGAAGATATTGGTCTCCTTCTTAGAGGATTGGATTAGAATAAGATACGCTGTGAATGAAGCAAATTACTATTCAAAGTTGTTGAAAAAGGAGAGTGACACCGTTTTAAGATTAATTGCGAAGGATTTAGGAATCAAATTTCAAAACAACAGAATTCATATCGTTTCCTACGTTAGAGCATCTTCAAAGATAAAATCTGAAAAGTGGCGATTAGTAAATCGTAGGTTCTCCAATGGATACGTTTATGCGACTAGAGGAGAATTCATAAGGATAGTTGAGGAATTCCTAAGGGAAAGGCTTGCAGAAAAAGTAAACGTTAGCGGATTGGAATGTTACTTTAATGATGTCTTAAAAGAGTTAAAAATAAAGGAGAGAAAATTCAAAAAGAGTGTAAAGGTAGGAAAAGTAGATGCAAACGTATTTCCACCGTGTATCAAGGAAATACTTGCAGAACTGCAGAGTGGAATGAACGTTCCACATATTGCAAGGTTTTCTCTTGCATCTTTTCTGTTAAACATAGGTATGAGCGTTGATGATGTAGTGGAGGTGTTTAGATCTGCTCCAGATTTCGATGAGGAGAAAACGAGGTATCAGGTTGAGCACATAGCTGGACAGAGGGGTAGATGCGTTGAATACATCTGTCCTTCTTGTGATACGATGCAGAGTTATCAGTTATGCGTAGCTGAGTGTGGAGTAAAACATCCGATTGATTATTATAGAAAAATGTTAAAAACAAAAAGGAAGACGAAAAGAAAGTGATAGAATTTATAGAATGGGTTTTATTAACGCTTGGAACTGTTTGTGTTACACTGATACTTGCTGAACGGTATGGTGCTGAGATAGCTATTGCTATATATGCAGCTCTTACAATTATTGCAAATGTCATTGCGTATAAGATTGTTTTGTTAATGAATATCCCTTGTCCAGCAGGAGTTATCGTTTATTCATCTACTTTTCTTGTTACAGATATGTTATGTGAGTTATTTGGAAAGGATTATGCGAAGAAAGCGGTAATTTCTGGATTTATTGCAAATTTAATAGCCGTTATATCGATATATATCGCTATAAGCTGGAAACCTGCACCTTTTATGAGTCCAGAAGCTGTAGAAGCGTTTAACAGCGTTTTGGGATTAGCTCCTCGAGTAGTCTTTGCATCGGTTGTAGCTTATGTAGTATCACAGACTCACGATGTGTATGCATATCACTTTTGGAAAAAGATTACAAGGGGTAAATATCTATGGCTAAGAAACAACGCATCAACTATGGTATCCCAAGCGTTAGATACTGTTTTGTTTATAACTATAGCGTTTTATGGTGTGTATCCAATATTTGATTTAATTAGGGGTCAGTATATTGTAAAATTGGTAATTGCGATCTTGGACACACCATTTTTATATATAACAGTTTTATTTTCAAAGTTCTTAATGAGAGAGAGTATCGAGGTTTCTACTTCATAGAGTTTTTGATTAATTTAACGGTTAAATCCTTTTCAGGAGATGAGAGTTGGTTTGATATCTTGGTATATGGAGTGTTTTTCTTATTTTATCGTGAGAATTAATATCAAGCTTTAAATGAAAAAATAATTTATTTTTATCATAAAATAAGAATTCTTTAGTTTTATTACATTACAAGCATTTGAGTATCTCCGTGAAGTACTTCCAAAATCTTCACAACAAAGGCATTTGAGGTTTGCCAATGACTAAAATTTAAACTTTACTCTGCCTCTTATTTTTTACCTCTGCTGTAATCCGTGTTTTTAGCTTTTTTCGTGAATAGGTGGACGTGTTAACATAACGATCTTAAATGATTATAGTACCACATGAACAGCTTGCAGAAAAGATTCCAACAACTAATGGGATTTTTAGTAATAGAACAAAAGAAGATTTTAGTTCTCTGTTTGAACACGGATTCAACCAAGCTACGCTTTCCGAAAGGTTTCGTGCTTGAATTCCAGATTTAAGCTTTTTAAAGCCAAGGAGCCTTATCTATAACGAATTCTCGCAATATTTTAGCACTTCTTTGATGAAAGACTTGGTTACAAGCCAGTTTCTCGTTGGATAAACTTTCATAAGCTCGTTCTACAGCTGAATAAACGTAGTGTTTGCTTTAACAACTGTTTCATCTTAAGATTTCTTTTCTTCTTCTCCGTTGAAATCGGTAATCTCTCCTCTATTTTCTTTATCCATCTTCTTACAGCGTTATATGAAACAGGATGCAATTCAGATAGGTTTCTTCCTGAAAGACGACGTCTGAAAGTAAATCGCTATGCCTAATATCTTTATCTCTTCTGGCACCTTATTTCTCTCAAATATCCTCAGTCCTTTTACTAAATCCCTTATCATCTCTTAAGCCTATCTCTAGACTTTAAAATAATTTTCAATTATGTTATCACGTCT
>Ga0190326_1000040_pt1 | contig 18272 bp, 16 predicted proteins | sample 4870111112_MG_FD_165049 | JGI IMG/M metagenome (GOLD analysis project Ga0190326, IMG submission 165049) | Hydrothermal vent sediment bacterial communities from Southern Trench, Guaymas Basin, Mexico - 4870-11-11-12_MG | ecosystem: Environmental > Aquatic > Marine > Hydrothermal vents > Sediment ... | reverse complement strand
GCTAACTCAAGCTCTGGAAAGCCTTAATTTGGAATTCGAATACGAAGGGTTTCGGGAGAAGAAGCTTGGTTGAATCCGTCTTTAGCTCGTTTAAGCAGCGAGTAAAGATATTCTTCTGTTCTATTACTAAAAATCCTGTTAGATGTTGGAATCTTTTCTGCAAGCTGTTTATGCTATACTATAATCATTTAAGAACGTTATGTTAACACGTCCATTAGGAGATGGGTTAACTTGAGGGCGTAAGATTTGGATAAGCGCTTCTTTACGCTAAGCTAGCAAGGGTTTTAATTGAGAGAAAACTCAGCAGATAAAGTTCAAGACATATTTTGTAATCTCCCCAATTGAGATAATTTAAACTTCACAAAAACTAAGAAAGCCTTGCATCTCACAGTAGCTCTGAAGCAAAGATATTTGACAATCATAAAAAATTGTAATAGATGTGGTTGTTTTTCCTAAAAAATCTAGATCAACTTACTTCAGAAATACTGTAAAGTGTTACTTAAATTTAAAAAGCTGTTAAAAGAGGTGATCAAATCTTGAGAATATAGAGATTTAAGCTATAATTTATAAAATTAATTAGATCGAATAAAAATTTTCTTGAAAATGCTAAAGCATTAGGAATTGATGTTAGCTCCATTTTAGAAGAAAAGCTTAGAAAACTTTTAAAAAATTTAAATTTAAGCCAGGGCCCGGATTCGAACCGGGGTCAGGGGATCTGCAGTCCCCCGCATGGCCACTCTGCCACCCTGGCTAAATATATGTAGCAGAAATTGTATTTAAAGATTGCTGTTAGAAGTGTTATGAAGCTTGTCATATCTCTAGGTGGATCAATGCTGAGATTAGATAAAATAAAAGATTACGCGAAAGTTTTAGATGATATTGCAAGAGATCACAAAGTATTCGTAGTTGTAGGGGGTGGAAGAATTGCAAGAGAATACATAAACACTGCGAGAAGCCTCGGTGCAGATGAAACATTTTGCGATTACATTGGAATTCTTGCAACGAGGTTAAATGCCATGCTTTTGATATCAGCTTTAAAATCTTCTCCAAAAGTAGTACCAAAGGATTTCATCGAAGCTTATGAGCTATCTAAGGCTTACGACATAATAGTAATGGGTGGAACCTTCCCCGGGCATACAACAGATGCTACAGCAGCATTACTTGCAGAATTTGTAAATGCTGATATGCTCTTAATAGCAACGTCAGTTGATGGAGTTTACTCGAAAGATCCAAAGGCTTACAGTGATGCAATAAAATTCGATAGGCTACCAGCATCTAAACTCGTAGAAATTGTAAGTAAATCAACTGCAAAAGCTGGTTCAAGCGTTGTAGTAGATTTACTTGCAGCAAAAATAATAGAAAGGAGTAAAATAAAAACGGTAGTCTTCTTTGGCGAGCCAGAAAACATATTAAGAGTTGTTAGAGGGGAAGAAATTGGAACGGTTATAGAAGCTTCATCATAGGATATTTCATCTTTTCATCCCATTCAAGTACACCTACAGCTTTTTCACCGTTTACTTCTACTTCTACTTTTGCATAGAGCATGTCTGGTCTTAAAGATTCGTAACCCATTTCAGATTCTATTTTGCTTGTATCAATCCTAACTTCAGCGTTAATTACATACGGTTGTAGCTTTACACAGCTTTCTATGGCTTTTTCCAATATCTTTGCATTTTTCTCTGATACTGGAACACCTATAAACTGATGAAATAGAGCTCCAAGTTTTATTCCGACTTCAAAAGCAGCTTTTCTCTTCTCATCCATCTAATCACCTCCTTTGGAAACAGTATGTACAATACACATGCAAAAACTATTAAATAACACAGTACTTTAAAATTAATTGCAAGAATTAGCACTATTATCGCTATTGCAAATAAGATTTTGTTTTTGATTCTTATATAGCTAAAATCCGAAATCATTAGGATTGAAGATAAAAGTGCAACGGAATTTATGATAATAATGTCTAACTTCAACCTTATAAGGGATGTTATGAGTAATGAATTCACGCTCGTTGGAATTCCTATAAAGTCTTCAACTCTTAAAACGTTAAACCTTGCAAGTCTTAAAATCGTTGAAGCGATTAAAAGTGATGCAAATGGAAATGAATTTGGATTGAACTCTACGAGTGCTACTGCTGGAAAAACTCCGAAAGATATCGTATCTGCAAGTGAATCCAGTTCCTTGCCAAGAATACTCTTTTCAGTTTTAGAAGCAATGAAACCATCTAATCCATCAATTATTAATGAAAAGTAAAATAGGGCAAAACTGGTGTCACTCAAACCGTATAGCATTGAATTGACTATTGCAGAAAATCCTAATAATGCATTCAAAACTGATAGGGAATCCGCAAGTGAAACTTCCTTAAGTATTTTCATACCTCAAAGCAATCGTTTCTCCGGCTTTAACTCTTTCGCCAACCCGTTTTACAAACTTGTAACATTCTGGAACTTCTAAGATCACCCTTGAACCAAAAACGATTGAACCGATTTTTTCACCTTTTTTAATAAAGTCACCCTCTTTAACGTAACATACAATTCTCCTTGCAAATATCCCAGCTACTTGAATTACTTTAAAATACCCATCTTCATTTTTTATCAATATTTCGTTCATTCTAGCGTTTTCACACCTCTTAAACGCTGGAGGTTTTTTTCCCTCCTTAAAACGAATTCTAACAACTCTTCCATTTACGGGTGAGCGATTCACATGACAATCGAACGGTGACATGAATATCTCCAGTCTATTGCCACTTATGTAGTCTATCTTCCCATCTGCTGGTGAAACAACTCCAATTCCAATTTTTCTTGGTGGATCTCTGAAGAAGATTAATGTAAAAACGGCAAAAGCTAAGAAAACGATTGCTAATTGCTTAAAAAGGATTGCTGACATTATTAGAAACACGATATCGATGAAGAGTATTTTTAATCCGTTCTTCTCAATCATTGAAATTTTATAGTATGTAACGTTTCATTAGATTTTCTGAAATCAATGAATTTTCGATAATTTTATTAACTTCTTATAAGTCGTTTGTTTGATAGTTATGGCTGGTGAAATCCTTGTAATAGGTGGTGGTATAGCAGGATTAACAGCAGCGGTGGAAATCGCTGAAACGGGTTACGATGTAATACTCGTAGAAAAGAATCCCTATTTGGGTGGAAGGGTAGCTCAGCTAAACAAGTACTTTCCAAAGATGTGTCCACCCTACTGCGGATTGGAGATATTTTTCAAGAGGATAAAGACTAATCCAAAGATAAAGATATTCACAAATGCAGAAGTCGTGAATGTAAGTGGCGAAGCGGGGAACTTCGAGGTAACCGTAAAGATCAAGCCGAGATACGTTAACGAAAACTGTACTGCTTGCGGAAAATGTGTTGAGGTCTGTCCAGTTGAAAGACCAAACGACTTTAACTTTGGAATGGATAAAACAAAGGCTATATACTTACCAAACGAGATATCGATTCCATTTATATACTGCATAGATGACAAGTACTGCAACAAGTGTGGTGAGTGCGTTAAGGTTTGTAAGTACAATGCAATAAACTTAGATGACACTGAGAAGACGATGAAGCTAAACGTTTCAGCGATAATAGTTGCCACGGGATGGAAGCCGTACGATGCAACTAAACTGGACAACTTAGGCTATGGAAAATATCCAAACGTCATAACCAACATGGAGCTTGAGAGACTTGCATCACCAAATGGCCCAACTAAGGGTAAAATCCAAACGAAGGATGGAAGACCTATCCAGAAGGTTGCATTTGTTCAATGTGCTGGGAGTAGAGATGAAAATCATTTACCGTACTGTTCAGCTATATGTTGCTTAGCGAGTATGAAACAAGCTATGTACATTCGAGAACAGTATCCAGATGCAAAAATATATATATTCTATATCGATATCAGAGCATTCGGCAGATATGAAGACTTCTATGCAAAAGTTGCAGAAGACCCCAACATATTCTTCATAAAGGGTAAAGTCGCAAAAGTAGAAGAACAAAACGGAAAATTGATTGTTACCGCTGAAGATGTAGAATCGGGAGTTAAACATAGAGAGGAGGTTGATTTAGTCGTTTTAGCTACTGGAATGCAACCTTCATCAGCAGATTACAAGATACCTGGAATAGAATACGATGAATACGGGTTTGTTAAGGAGAAACCCGGAATAATTCCGGCTGGAGTTGCAGCTCAACCGTTGGAAGTCGCAAGAGTTAACGAGAGTGCTACTGCCGCAGCCCTTAAAGCTATTCAGATAGCTAGGAGGTGTTAGTTATGGAGAAGGTTGGTGTTTACATCTGTACTGGATGTGGTATTGATAAGTTGGACATTGAGAGGCTAAAGAACGTCGCAAAAGAGGAATACAACATAGAACCTAAAGTTCATCCAAGTTTATGCTCAAAAGAAGGAATTGAGATGATTAAAAAGGATATAGAATCACAAAACCTCGATGCAGTAGTCATAGCTGCGTGTTCACCGAGAGCTAAGTGGAACGTTTTCAGCTTTGATGGAGTTTACGTTGAAAGGGTAAACTTAAGGGAAGGAGTTGTTTGGTCTCATGATATAGACGAGAATGCACAAGAGATGGCTGAAGATTACCTAAGGATAGGTATCGTAAAAGCTCAAAAGGCTGAAAAGCCTGAGCCGTATATAGAAGAGATATCGAGGGATATCCTCGTTGTTGGTGGTGGTGTAACCGGTTTAACCGCTGCATTAGAGATTGCAAAAGCTGGTTACAACGTTCACTTAGTTGAGAAAGAACCAGAATTAGGTGGATGGGTTGCTAAGTACTATAAGACTTTGCCAACGTCTCCTCCTTACAATAGGCTTGAAGAACCGATAGTTTTTAAATTGATCGATGAAGTGAAAGAAAACGATAAGATAAAGGTTTACACTTCTGCAAAGATCGAATCGATAGTTGGACAACCGGGAATGTTCGATGTAAAAGTAAATCAGAATGGCAATGTCGTAGAGTTTAGAGTTGGTGCAATAGTAGTTGCCACGGGATGGAAGCCGTACGATGCAACTAAACTGGACAACTTAGGCTATGGAAAATATCCAAACGTCATAACCAACATAGAGCTTGAAGAAATAGCTAAAAACAACGGGAGGATAATTAGACCATCTGATGGTAAAGTTGCCAAGGATGTCGTGTTTATACAGTGTGCTGGGCAGAGAGACAAGAACCACTTGCCTTACTGTTCATCTGTTTGCTGTGCTGTAAGTTTAAAGCAAGCGAAATACGTAAGAGAGCTAAATGATGGAAATGCCTACATAATATACAAGGATATGAGGACAGTTGGCATCTGGGAAGACTTCTATAAAGCTATGCAAGAAGACGAGGGCGTATTCTTAACTAAGGGTGAAGTGAAAGATATAAGAGAGGAAGATGGAAAAATGGTTGTAGAGGTTACGAATACCTTACTTGGAGAAGATATCACGATAAAAGCCGATTTAGTCGTTTTAGCTATTGGAATGGAGTCAACACTTAGAGGATTGTACACCGTTAAAGAGGAATTTCCAGATGCTCAAACCGTTCCATATAAGCATGTAGTTGAACCTGTAATGATAAAATCTGAAGAGGACTTGAAGCCATACCTTGAAAGAGGACATATACTGAATTTGCAGTATAGACAGGGGCCAGAGTTACCGACACTCAGATACGGATTCCCAGATTCGCACTACATATGCTTCCCATACGAGAGCAGAAGACTTGGAATATACGCAGCGGGTTGCGTTAGAGCTCCAATGGACATAGAGTCGTGTATGAAAGATGCAATGGGTGCTGCCTTAAAGGCTATACAGGCTGTCGAGCTTGTTGCTGAAGGAAAGACTACGTTCCCAAGAACTGGAGATATAGACTATCCGAACTTCTTCCTACAGAGATGTACGCAGTGTAAGCGTTGTACTGAGGAATGTCCATTCGGTGCTTTAGATGAAGATGAAAAGGGTACACCAATGCCGAATCCACTCAGATGCAGAAGATGTGGAATTTGCTTTGGTGCATGTCCTGAGAGAATCATAAGCTTTAAGCAGTACAGCATAGATCAGATGGCTTCAGCAGTCAAATCGATATACGTTCCAGAGGAAGAGGAGAAATTGAGAATTCTCGTATTTGCATGTGAAAACGATGCGTATCCAGCTTTAGACATAGCTGCAATAAATGGGCTTAAGTACAGTCCATTTGTTAGAGTTATTCCAGTTAGATGTCTTGGATCTGTAAACGTAGTTTTCATAGCGGATGCAATGTCGAGAGGAATAGATGGAGTGCTGTTGCTTGGTTGCAAGTACGGTGAAGACTATCAGTGCCACTTCATAAGAGGTAGTGAACTAGCCAATAGAAGAATGGAGAACGTAAAGGAGACATTGGATAGACTTATGCTCGAAGCTGAGAGGGTTAAAGTAGTAGAAGTTGAGATTTCCGATTGGTATAAGCTTCCTAAGATAATAGACGATTTCGTTGAGGAGATTAAGCAGATAGGGCCTAATCCATATAAGGGATTCTGAGGTGATTTATATGGTTGAAGTGGATGCGGATTTCGTTAGAGATATTATAAGGCTTGGAGGGAAGACGTTAAAGAGATGTTATCAATGTGCTACGTGCAGCGTTGTATGTCCACTAAGTCCAGATGAGAATCCGTTTCCGAGAAAGGAGATGATATGGGCACAGTGGGGTCTGAAGGATAAACTGTTGAAAGATGCAGATATATGGCTTTGTCATCAGTGCCAGGATTGCAGTGACTACTGCCCAAGAGGAGCTAAACCGGGAGAAGTCTTAGCAGCAATAAGGGCTAAAGTAATAGAAGAACTAGCTTTTCCATCTTTCTTTGCAAAGGCTCTTTCAAGACCATATGGTATAGTTCTATGGTTTGCTATACCGATATTCTTCGTATGGCTTTACTTTACATTCGTGAATCCTTTTAAGATCCCTGAAGGTGAAATAGTCTTTGATAGGTTCATACCACACACCCACGTAGAAATCGCTGGATATATAATGGGTGCTTGGATTTTCATTGCTTCAGCAATTGGAATTTGGAGGTTCTGGAACAACATAAGTTCAGAAGGTGTTAGAGTCTATGAATACGAAATAAGAGAGGGTGCAGATTGGAGAGTTGTAAAATACAGCCCAAGGTTAATAGAGTGTCTCTTCTGGGCTATTATAAACATATTAGGGCATTACGGAAGTGCAAAGTTTAAAGAGTGTGGAAAAGCGAAGTACAGATATTATGCCCACTTCCTAATGTTCTGGGGGTTCTTAATCGTCGGGGTTGCTGCGGCTATAGATTTAGTTTACATATACGGATTTGGAATGGAAGAGTTAGCTTTGCCACCAACAGATCCAGTAATAATACTTGGAACAATTGGAGGAGGTATGCTAATACTTGGAACTGCTATAGCCATAGTAATGAGATTCGCTGATGAAAGAATTGGATACGGAACTTACTTCGACTGGATATTCCTTGCAACGTTGTTTGCTGTCGGTGTAAGTGGTTTAGCTACTGAACTGCTTAGATATGCTGGAAACGTTGGAGCATACTACGCATACGTTATACATTTGATACTGGTGTTTACTCTGCTAGCTTATGCACCGTATTCAAAGTTTGCCCACTTACTCTACAGAACACTCGCATACGTATGGGCTAAGAGCGTTGGAAGAGAAGTTACACCTACGAGTTGAATTATTTATTTCTTAATTTTATTTTTTATAATTTCATGCTTAAATAATATATCAGCGCTATAAATCTTGCTGATTTTTAAAATCTTTAATAATATCGATGTCATTCGGTTTAGGAAGCCGATTTTATCCTTCTTTCATAGATTCTACCGCTTGATTCAAGTTGTTTTTAGCAGTCGCCTTTCAATCCTACACTAGTATGATTTTATTAACGCCATCTGCAATATTATTATATTAAATAATAAAATCTCTTTAGCTATTAATTAATCACTGCATAAACCTATAAGACGGATACCTTTCAAGTATCATTCCAGAAACTATTATTGGTGGCTCTCTCATCGCTATTTCTATAGCTTTATCGAGTTTCCACTCTTTCTCAGCGTATATCCTAAATAATACATCTCCCTTCTTTACGTGGCTTCCTCCTTTTTTGAACAGTAGTACTCCTGCACCTTTATCTTTCGGTGCTCCCGCGGCTCTTGCAATTTTTACAATCCTTTCGTTCATAACGTTTGCAACGGCACCGTCTATTTGTGCTACGAAGTCGTAGGTCTTGTCGCCAATTTGAATGTCATCTGATTTTACATTAGGATTTCCACCTTGAGCTTCTACTATTTGTTTAAACTTTTCTAAGGCTTTTCCAGATTCAAAAATACTCTTAGCATATTCATAACCGTTTAAGGCCTTTCCAGCGATTTCAAAGATTATTCCAGCAATTCCCAAAGCTTTTTCTATTAAACTCTTTGCACCTCTCTTTTCTTCTAATGCTTTTAAAGCTTCCCATGCCTCTAACGCTGGACCCACTGCTCTTCCAATTGGTTGGCCACCATATGTCAACGCACACGTTACATTCAATCCAAGCCTTCTTCCCAATTCGACGAAGTCATTTGCTAAGGACTTTCCAACCTCAACATCTGGAACCTTTGAACCAGCCCCAACTGGTATGTCTATAACTACATCTTTAGCACCTACTGCAGCTTTCTTAGCCATAACACTTGCTAAAAGCTGAGGTCTTGGGTCGATTGCTAATGGATATTCAACCTTAATTATCTTATCGTCTGCTGGAGCTATGTTAGTTGCGCCAGTCCACGCTATCACTCCACCAACTCTTTCAGTAATCTCCTTTATCTCTTCTATACTCAGGTTTACGTTTGCAAGAACCTCCATCGTATCAGCAGTTCCACTTGCAGAGGTTATTGCTCGTGAAGATGTTTTAGGGATTAGCAATCCAGCAGATGCAACTACTGGAACTACTATGAGCGATATCTTATTTCCAGGAACTCCACCGATACTGTGCTTGTCCACAACTGTTCCACCTTCAAAAGTTAAAACATCTCCAGTTTCAACCATCGCTCTTGTAAGCCATTCTATTTCATCGAAGTCCATTCCATGAATATGACTAGATAAAACAAAGGTTGTGAGTTCTATTTCTGTTAGTGTATCGTTTACTATATCTCTGACTATTTCGTATATCTCATCTCTGGAGAGCTTTTTCCCATCCAACTTTTTCCTTATGTATTCTACAGATTTAGGCTTTGGAATCGGGATTAAATTTACTTCATCTCCGTCAGATATCATGCATTCCTCAGCGACACCCATACAGATTCCCACTTCTCCCTTCTCGATTAGTCCAACGGAAATCTGAACTAATGCAACTGTAGATTTTTTTGAGATTATCCTAACTCTATCCCCTTCAAATAAACCGATTTCATCCGCATCGCTTTGATTCATTATAACGGTGTGTTTTCCAGTCTTTATCGGTATGATTTTAGCTTTGAGTATCATGAGTTTATGTCAAAGAAGGAGATAAAAACATTAACTTTCAAACGTCTCAAGGCTTACAAGGTTTTTCAGTTCTTTTTCAAATCTCTTCAAAGATTCTAACCTATAATCTTCTTCCAAGATTTTTTTAATCATATCTGCATTTGTATCTATTTTTATTTCTCTTGTCCTACCGTATCTTCCCTTTGAGATTACAATAGAATTTATTATTCCAAGCATGTCTAACTCCGATATTAGATCGCTAATCCTCCTCTGAGTTAATGCATCAATTCCGATTTTTGCACAGAGCTTTTTGTATATCGTATAGATTTCGCCAGTCGTAAACTTCTTCTCTGGGAACAACGCTATACCATAAAGCAAAATCTTGCTATGTATTGGTAAAGTCCTTATAACTTCTGAAATGTGATCGTGTTCGATCTTTTCAACTGCTTTCTTAACGTGCTCAATTCTAACTACGCTGTCTTTTTCTCTCTCAGCTATTTCCGCACTAACCCTTAATAAATCCAAAGCCTTTCTTGCATCTCCATGCTCTTGAGCAGCTAAAGCTGCGCAGAGTTCAATTACACCATCCTCAAGTACACCATCGTTAAACGCTAAAATTGCTCTCTGTTTTAATATATCTACAAGCTGTTCAGCGTTATACGGTGGAAACACTACTTCTTCTTCACTCAATGAGCTTATAATTCTTGCATCTAAAAAATCTTTAAAGTTTAAATTATTCGAGATACCAATTATACTCACCTTAGACTTTTCAAGTTCTGAGTTTATTCGAGTCAAACTGTAAAGAGCTTCTTCACCCTTTTTTGCGAGTTTGTCAATTTCATCTAAAATTACTATTAAAACGATACTTTTCTGGTCTATAGCCCTCTTTACTTCGTCATAAACTTGATCTGTTGGCCATCCAGTAAGCGGAACTGATCTTCCAAATCTCCTTGCTATGCTAGCAAAAACTCTGTACGCAGTATCTACGATTTCGCAGTTTATATAGTGAACGTACACATTTGCTTTTAACCTTTCACTCATCTCTTCAAGCTGTTTTCCGACTAACTTAACTGTAGCAGTTTTTCCAGTTCCAGTCTTACCGTATACAAATATGTTCGATGGAATTTCACCTCTTAGTGCTGGCGATAACAGCATAGCCAACTGCCTTATCTGTTCTTCTCTATGCGGTAAGTGATCAGGAGTATAGCTATGCCTTAAAACGTCTCTATTCTTAAATATTTGACTTTTGCTTAAAAAATCTTCAAAGATGTTCATGATACTCTAATCTTAGCTGTTCCATCAAAATAAAGCTTTTTCCATTGGACAGTTTAAACTTGTTTACTTAGAAGATAAAAACTTATATATTGAATTTAAATTTTGCATGACGATATATCCGATTAATCAAGTTGCAACATTGTTAAATAAAGTATCTAAATTGTTCACAATATGATGTCACGATCACTCATCAAAAAACGTTAAATCAAAAATTGAAAAATCGAAATTATCCTTTTTAATAATAATATAGTGTATGATATAGATAATAATATATTGTGATCAGAAAATTTTAAATTTTAGTAATCCTAACTAGTGTTTAGAGGTGATAGAATGGGTGCTTTCCAAATACATCCAGAAAGACCACCAGAAATTAGATTAGAAGAAATCAGAGAAAGTTTAAGGAGATTATCGACAAGTGTTGAATACGGAATTAAACCACTGTAATTATTTTTATAATTTTTATAAAATTTATTGATAAATTTATACTTGGATGTAGTCTTTCACAATTTCGAAATTTCTTCCCAATATTTCCTTTAAATCTTCTATGCTTTTAAAAGGTCTTTTTGCTAATATTTCACCAGCTTTTTTTTCTATCCCTGGAATACTTTCCAATTGCTCAATACTTGCCTTGTTAACGTTTAGTGGACACTCCACCGCAGTAATGCTTCTATATCCATAATCCACAACTCTAGCATCTAATATAGTATTTTTCTCGTATCTCCCAATCAATCCAACTAATATCGGGTATGTAGCCAACTGTCTTGCATACGTAATTTTACCCTTAACTACTTCGCATCTGAGATTTGTAATCTTCCTACCCTTTGGTAAAATCCTTCTAAGCATTACGTTGTCGATTTCCTCTCGAACTTTTTTCTTAAAAACTCTGAAGTACTTCTTATGCCTTATCAAGATCTTATATCCGACTTTTTCCATTGGAGTACCGGGAAATATTTTAACCTGTCTTATGTTTATCCTTCTGAGTAACAGATTTCTTTCCAGAACTTCCTTTAAAAACTCTAAGTTCTTTTCGAAGGTCTCCTTAGTTTCACCCTTAAGACCTATAACGAAGTTTATACCCGGTAAGAAGTATGGTAATCCGTTGTATCCAACGTATCTACCGTGTCTATTTATGATTTCTATAGCTTCCATAACTTCATCTGGGGTTGCACAAAGGGTATTTTTCTTTACAACTCTTTCATCAGCGCTCTCTAAGCCGAAAGCTGCAACATTTCCGGGACTTTGATACATTACAATTGTTTTAACGATTTCCTTAGATTCCTCTGGATACGTAGCAATCGTCTTCGGATTAACGTTGTCTAAATGGAGGGTTTTTATATTAGGGCATTCTTTCCATATGGCTTTGTGAAAGTTCTTTAGCTTTTCGGGATTTGGCTTAGGAATCTCCTTATCAAAATCCGCTAAATACGTGAAGAAATCTGTTTGTCTTCCAAGTCTAAAGTACCTTGCACCAAAATCGTATAGGGCTTTAATTTCCGCTACAACGTTTTCTGGTTTTCTGAGCCAGAACTTATGAATTCTTTCAATGCAGAAGGAACATTTAGACCAATAACAGCCACGGTATGTTTCTATTTCACACATAACGTATGGATAATCTGGATGTTGTTTTATAACTTCAGCTCCAACTATTGCAAACTTATCCAAATCAAACTCGTTTTTACCGAATATCGAACAAAGACTGTCGAAAAGTCTTTTTTCAAATGGAAACTCTATAACATTTATATTGCAATCTTCAAGTTGCATTACCTCCTTTTTCGAAAGTTCCAGAGTTATAGGCCCGACTAATATGTTACGTTTAGCTAAGCCTATACTGAACAACTCCCCCTTACTTAAGGGGTTTCCTCCAAGATACTTGCCGGGAACGGCAATTCCAGCTATAACAATTAGTAAATCAAAATCTTTAAGTTTTTCCTTTAGCTTGTGGTTTCCCCTTAGTTCATCGATTGTTAAGTAAAGCGGTTCAACTTTAAAGCATTTTAGCATTCCGTAAATGTATCGTGGATATGGTGCAATGTAGGGTGGAACTCCTAAGCACGAAGGTTCGTCAACGTATCCATCTAATATAGCAACTTTCATGCTCTTTGAATTTTAGCATGACCCCCAATAACAGAACTACTTAACTCTATATTCCTAATCTCGCATTTGTCATCTATTATGCTTCTCCAGAGTTTTACCTTTTTAAGAATGACATCGTTAAACACAACACTCTCGCTGACATCTGAGTGCTCAATTACTGAACCCTCACCGATGTAAGCGTAAGGCCCAATTATGGATCTTCCCTTTATCTTTACATCTCCCTCAATTACAACTGGTTCAATAATTTTAGCGTATTTATCTATTTTAGCGGATTCGTCTATGTAGTGATCAGCATAAGACTTAAAAGCCTCAAGATAAGTGTCTGGATTTCCAACATCGTACCAGATACCGTCAAATACGTATCCTCTAACGTCCATTTTACTACACAGATAACTTAAGAAATCTCCCAAATTATCCTTTTTATCACTCTTTCTAACGTATTCGTGCAGAATCTCTATAGCTTCTCTTGGTAAAGCGTAAATCGCAACACCGATGAGTGTTGATGGTGGCTTCTCTGGCTTTTCATGAAACTTTAAAACCCTATTCCCATCCAGCTCTGCGACACCATACCTCTTAGCGAGATCTAAATCACCTATGTCGTAAAGAGCTGTTAGGGGTTTACCATACTTCTTGTAATAATCTATAAACTCCTTCAAATCAAAAGAAAAAACGTTATCACCAGCAATAACGAGTAAATCTTCGTTACAGTTCTTTGAAACTTCAGATAAAGCTCTAACTGCTCCAAGTTTTTCTTCTTCCCTTGTAGTATGCTCAATTACAAGCTCTACATCTTTATCTTTGGCCCATTCCTTAAAATCCTTTTCAAACCTCTTGTTGGTTGAAACGATTATATCTATATCAAATTCCCTTAGCTTTTCGTAAATTAAATCGATTATCTTCTTTTTTCCCAAAGGTAGTAGAGGTTTAGCCTTAGTTTTCGTTATTGGCCATAACCTCGTTGCGTATCCTCCAGCCATTATTACTGCTTTCATTATACCTAACTGGAATCGTTGATAAATAAAAAACTTAGCACCAGTTGCAATATTGACTTTAGAGTTTAATCGTTTTGAAACGTTTTTAGCTTCTGCGCTTATATTTACTGAAGTTATTCATTTTTCAATTTTAGTTCTGATATCTGCAGTAGTAAAGGGGTCATTGATTTATAAAGCTTTATAATATAAACACTTGATTGCCAAAACTTGAACTTTCGGATCTACTGTTTACATGAGGGCTGGAACCCTTAACTCCAATATAAAGCCGTGAATGAGAGTGGAACGGAAGAAGCTCCGCTTAAGACTGAGTCCAATTGAGCTAAAGAATTTAAGTGTTGATATTACATCAATTAGATTAGTACTTGTATTTTTATCATACGTGAAGTGGAAAAATTTGGAATATTAACTCATATCGTCATTTATGTAAACATATCCGTTTTTTCAACTCTTTTCCAAAAGATTACTACAATTAATATTCCAATTGCAGCTATGAAAACGACTTGTGTAGGAGATCCACCAATATAGTTTAATAAGTTTTTGCAAAGTATTAAACTCAAGATCAATAATGAGAAACTTATCAATACAACGAAAATACCTTTTCTCGGTTTATCGTTTGAGAATTGATAACATACTGCAAAAAGTGTTACAATAAGAAAAACCTCCCTAACAATTAAACCAAGTAAAGCTATTGCGATAATTGTAAAATCGACGATGTTTAATCTTAGATTTTCACACTTTAATCCAGAATCTAAGAGTAGAATTGACGGAATTAAAACCGCAGAAATTGTTATAACATCTAAACTGTACACATCTCCTACCTTAAATTCATAACACAACGCGATGCAGTATATGAAAAATAAGATCAAAAATAAGTCCTTCTTAAATTTCGATAAGTATATCAAAGGAGAGATTAACGGCGTCTTTATTCCAGCTATAATTCCACCTATTATTGCTAAGATTACGCTTAGCATTTTATCGCCTCTTTAATTAAGTCTATGAGATCTGACGGTCCTAGATCGAGTGTTGGAACGATTTTATTTAGTTTTTTAATAAGTTCTTCTCTTTCTATATACCTCTTATAAAGCCAGAGAATTTTCTCTCTGTCTAATTTCGATTCATCGTAAAATAGGATCGGATTTGGAGTCAATAGTAAAATTCTGTGTTTCTTTTTTAGCTCAGATAAGACCTTTACAAGCTCGGAGGTATGAGCGGTTATATCAGATATAAATATCAAAAACGACGGAGAGGGTATTGAAGATATGGCCTCTATTAAACCAGTAGAAAAGCTCCTTCTACCCTTAATAATTGGCAAAACCTTTTTTATAAAATCTCTACTCTCTTTCGAAAGTTTGAAGCTTATTTCAGATAGTTTAGTACTTATTAAGTCTAAGTGTATGGGACTAACTCTTAAGGATTTTACGATTTTTTCAATCTGTTGGTATTTTGATGGTTCTACTTTTCTTTTTACGCCAAAATCATCGTAAATTATAATTCCAACTCTGTAATCTCTCAAAGCGTATACAAGTTGGAGTGCCAAAGTCGTTGCATAGTCTATCTTTGAGTTTTTAATTCCCTTTCTCATCTCTCTTCCAACGTCTAAAATTATGTAAACATCACTCTCCGTTTCTTTGAGAAAATCTTTAACTATCAGCTCCCTAAGTCTTGCCGTCGCCTTCCAGTCTACGAATTTTAAATCGTCACCGTATTGATATTTTCGCAATGAATGTATATCTAAACTCTGTAAACCGATTAACGCTTTAGCAGTCGTAACGTCAATTCTCTCGGCTTTTACATCTTCTCTTATCTTGTCTATAGATGGATAAACTTCAATCTCTACTTCTTCATCGGAGATAAAATCTACATAGTATAATTCTCTCAAATCCTTAACTCTAACTATTGGGCTTTTTATCTTATATGTGCCTCTTACTGGAATTATGTGGTATTTCACTTCTTTCTCCTCGTTTTCATTTAAAATAAAGTCATCTGGAATCTCAGCTTTAAATCCAATTGGTAAGAATTTTTCGACTATAGATACTTTAAACCTTTTATTTGTCGTGTTCTTTAACTTAAGCTTTGAAATGACTTTAACTCCTTCGACGAGATTTTTATCGATTATTCTTTTAACTTTAATCCTCGGAAAGAACTCCGATCTGAGGTATGTAAGATATACCAAAATGAAGAATGCAAGTAAGGCTGAGAATACATTTCTCAACAGATAACCCTGAACAAAAAGCAGAATTACTAATAATATTAACAACTCTTCCCTTTTCATTTCGGAACCTCTACTTTGTCTAATATCTCTTCAATAATATCCTTTGGTTTAAGTCCATCCACTTCGTATTCACCTTTAATTAATATTCTATGAGATAGAACATTCACAGCTATTTCTTTTACGTCATCTGGAATGACATAATTCCTACCCCTTAAGAATGCAAGCGCCTTAGATGCCAACAACATATGCTCCAAAGCTCTTGGACTAGCACCAAGTCGAACTCTTTCATCGTTTCTCGTCATAATTCCTATTTTGTATATGTATTCGAGAACTTTTTTACTTGCTTTTACATTCATAACTTTGTTTATCATTGACAAAATTTCGTTTTTATCTATTATTTTATTTACTTTACTAAAATCACCTTTATCCTTTCTTTCAAGGAAAAGAAGTTCTTCATCTTTATTTGGATAACCTATTTCAATTTTTAGCATAAACCTATCAAGTTGAGCTTCTGGAAGCTTGTAAACCCCTTCAGCTTCGATTGGATTCATAGTTGCTATCACGAGAAATGGTTTTGGTAAAGGAATCGTTTGACCCTCTATGGTAACTTGAAGTTCCTGCATAGCTTCAAGCAGAGCAGACTGAGTTTTTGGGGTAGCTCTGTTTATCTCATCTGCTAAAACGACATTTGCGAATATGGGTCCTTTCTTTATCTTAAATTCAGAATTCTTTTGATCGTAATAGGTACTACCGATAATATCAGCGGGCATTAAATCTGGTGTTAACTGAATTCTAGAGAACTCTAAACCTATCGCATCTGCAAACGATTTTGCAATAGTTGTTTTAGCAACTCCCGGGACTCCTTCTAACAAAACATGTCCCTTCGAAAGCAGTGCTACAGCTAAAAGCTCGATTACGTCTTCTTTACCTACTACCGCTTTGTTCACTTCTTTCTTTAACTTTTCTATGAATTCTCTTCCTTCCATATCTATCACCGAGTTTTGAACCAGTTCTTATTTCATGGATAATTCTTTCAAGTGTTTTTCTATCAACCCAGTCTGGTAGGTCTTTAAATAAGTCTTCCTCCTTCCTTGAGGCAAATCTAAATATGAAGTCTGTAGTGATTTGCAGAATCTTTTTTGCCATTCCACTCTCAATAAATACGGCTAAAGCGGAAACAAAAAGAAAAACCTGAAAAGCTTTTTCCCTATCGAATTCTCTATGCACATACACTGTTGCAATCGAATACGGATTAAAATCGGAATGATGTGCTTCATCAAAGTAAAACACGTTTGAACCGAGGTATTCAACGAGGTTCTCTATGAATTTTCTATTTCTTTCGAACATATCGTTTATTAAAATACTTGGATCCGAAAGCATTATAATTTTACCTTTTTTATATCTTATCTCAGCTAGAATTGGATAACTTTTCATATTTTTTCCAATAATACTTACTTTACTCGAAAAAATCTTTCCATCTCCACCAACTATAGCAGATGGAATATTTAGAGTTATGTTTTTAACTCCCACTGAAAGTCTTGGGTCTTTTATTCTAACAACTACTGGAAAATTGTAGTTTTTACTGTAAAACAAATCTTTTAATTGTTTATCTGAGAACCTTGCTTTAACACCAATTTTTTTCAATAAACTATTAGCAGTTCCAAAATCATCTGCTATAAAAAGTGTTCCACCGTTTTCAAGGAATTTTTTTACCTCTTCAGCTTCAAGTTTAGAAAAATCTATATCTGGGCCTATAACTACTAAAACTCCTTTCAACTTACTTACCTTCACAGAGTTGTATGGATAGATAATTGGTATTACTTCTCCCCTTTCATACAACAGTTTTGCAAATTTAGAGCAACCGTTCCACTTCGTGTTAAACATACTGAACTCAGCGGACGTTTTTATAATCGGGACTGCTACTGGAAGTATTAAGAGAAGTATTCCCACAAATATTAGGAAGGCGTAAATTATCCTCATCTGTCGTTACTCAAACTAATTGTTTATCAAATTTAAGTAAAAGTTATCACTACCTCGGAGTAACTGTTGTTCAATAAAACAGTTAACTCTATACGATAGAGATTACGTATATTCTTTTAATATTTCAGTGATTAACCTTAAGTACATCTCTTTTTCGTCATCTTCAAGTTTTTTCCCGCTATATACTGCTTTTTCGTGAAGTTCCGTGATAATTTTCAATTTTTCAGCAAAATCTTCATTGCTCAATGCTTTAAATAGTTCTCTTGGTGTAAGACTCTTTTTTAAGTTATAC
>Ga0190326_1000038_pt1 | contig 18397 bp, 17 predicted proteins | sample 4870111112_MG_FD_165049 | JGI IMG/M metagenome (GOLD analysis project Ga0190326, IMG submission 165049) | Hydrothermal vent sediment bacterial communities from Southern Trench, Guaymas Basin, Mexico - 4870-11-11-12_MG | ecosystem: Environmental > Aquatic > Marine > Hydrothermal vents > Sediment ... | reverse complement strand
TCCTCGAACCTTCTAAGGATTTCAACGAAGTCCGTTCCGATTATTCTATCTCCCCCTATTCCGACAACCGTCGACTGCCCTATGCCTAGCTTTGTCAGGTTGTGGGCAATCTGGTAGGTTAACGTGCCACTCCTCGAAACTATTCCTACGCTTCCAGGCTTGAAGATCTGGGCGGGCATGATTCCGAGATGAGTTTTGCCCGGACTTATGACTCCCGGACAGTTTGGACCGATAAGCGTTGCCCCAGCCTCCTTGACCCTCCAGTACATCTTCAACTCGTCGTGAACGGGTATGCCCTCGGTTATACATACTATTACCTCAATCCCGGCTTCAGCAGCCTCCATCACGGCATCAGCTGCGAAGGGTGCTGGAACGAAGATTACTGAAGCATTTGCGCCCGTCTCGCTGACAGCCTCCTTCACCGTATCAAATACGGGCACGCCAAAAACTTCATTCCCGCCCTTACCCGGAGTCACTCCCGCAACGATTTTTGTGCCGTAATTGATCATCCTCTCAGTGTGAAACCTTCCCTGATAGCCCGTTATTCCCTGCACAACAACCTTCGTGTTCTCATCGACAATTATCGCCATACATCACGCCTCCTCTGCAAGCTTTACAGCCTTCTCCGCCCCCTCCTCCATCGTCTCGACTATGTGGAAGTTCTTATCCCTCGCAAACTCCTCCATTATTTTCCTCCCCTCCTCCTCGTTCGTTCCGGCAAGCCTAACAACTACAGGAATTGAAATATCACTCAGTGCCTCAACTAATCCGTTGGCAACTTCATCGCACCTCGTAATACCGCCGAATATGTTGATGAAAACAACCCTGACGTTTTCATCGCTTAAAATGAGATTCATCGCCTCCCTCACGACTTCAGCCGAAGCGCCGCCACCTATGTCGAGGAAGTTGGCTGGCTTTCCGCCGTAAATGTAAATCAGATCCATGGTCGCCATCGCCATCCCCGCTCCGTTTGCCATCACACCAACATTACCATCAAGCTTGACGTAGTTCAACCCCTTTTCCATTGCAATTCTTTCCATCTGGTCCGCTTCAGTGTAATCCCTTAGCCCCTCCAAGTCCTTATGTCTGAAAAGAGCACTGTCATCAATGTTAAGCCTAGCATCAGCAGCCACAATACCTTCAGACGTGACAACCAAGGGATTTATTTCAACGAGTTCGGCCTCGTAATGCACCAGAATCCTGTAGAGGGTTTTCAGAATTGACGTAACCTCCTTCCAGTACTCTCTTGGCATCTCAGAGTTGAGGAGGAGTTCTCTAATCTGGTAGTCCCACAAACCCCACTTCGGGTTTACGGTAACCTTCGCAATCTTCTCAGGATGTTTTTCCGCAATTTCCTCAATATCCATGCCACCAACCGAGCTTAAAATCGCAGCAATCCCCTTGTTCGCCCTGTCGAGGGTGAAGCCAGCGTACATCTCGCGCTGTATGTCCATCATCTCCTCCACGTAAATTTTCTTAACCACATGGCCTTTTAAAATGGATCCAAACATTTCCTTTGCTTTCTCAACAGCCTCATCAACGCTGTACGCCTTCTTTATCCCACCAGCCTTTCCTCTCCCTCCAACAAGAACCTGGGACTTCAGAACCACTTTTCCTCCAAGCTTCTCCGCAATTTTCCTTACATCTTCAACAGACGTCGCAAGCTCTCCTCTCGGTATTCTGATTCCGTGTTTTGAGAAAATCTGCTTCGCCTGATACTCGTGAAGTCTCATGCTTTAATGTCGCAACTGCAGAGAAAATAATTTTTGGTGCGAGAGAGAGATTGACCATGCTCAAAAGTCCGAGTGAGGCAGCAGTTGCAGCCTGCCTTTCACTACTCCTCGAAGTCTCTGGAAATCCGAAAGCGGGTAATGTTGATAGGGAGCACGATTTCAAAGACCTGAGATTCGAGCATTTCCTCGCTTCTGCAGCCGGTGCTTTTCCAGCATTTCTAGAGGTTGCGAAAAAAAGGAGGATTGGTGATGGAGTGTTGATGGCCGTAAAGGAGAGCATGAAATGGCACAAAGCAGAAAACGTCCATTTTGGAGCATTTCTTCTCCTAATCCCGCTTCTTGCTTCATGGGATGCAGGAGATGTGACTGAAATTGCAGAATCGGCGAGAGGGAGGCTTAAAAAGACGAGTTATAAGGACAGCCTAAGCGTTTTAAAGGCTTTCAGATTCTGCAGTGCGAGAGTAGTTGAGGCGGATGAGCTTAATCTGAGAGATGAAGAGACAGAGAGAGAGATAGTGCAGAAAGGTATAAACCTCTACGACTGGATGAGGATGGCTCCTGAAGAAAATCTAATCGCCAGAGAGCTTGTTAATGGTTACAGAATAAGTGTGGAAGGAGCGGAATTCATTTTGAACTACGAAAATTCAGAAAATGCTGTTGTAGAACTCTACTACCATCTTCTTTCGAAATACCCTGATCCGCTCATCATCGCCAAAATGGGCAGAGAGTATGCTGAGAAAGTTACTGAGTGGGCTAAAAAGGCCAAAACTGATGATGAGAGAAGAGAGCTCGACGAAAAGCTGCTTAAAGATGGGGCCAACCCGGGAACGATCGCTGATTTAACAACCTCATCCATTTACCTCGCTCTAGCAGAGGGGTGGAGGGTATGAGGTTAAGAGATTTCGGATTTACGGAGGGAATTAACGAGATTATTGCAATAACCCAAAACAAAGATGGTAGCTGGAACACAGCACCTATAGGCATCATCGTTGAAAGTTCCGACACAACTACAGCAAGGGCGAAGCTTTACAGAAATAGAACAAGAGTGAACCTTGAAAGAAATGGAATTCTTTTTGCCAACATAATAGATGACCCAATAGTCTTCGCCATTTCATCATTCGGAAATTTGACCGAGGGGTTCTTTACCTCCCTCAACCCACCAATCATAAAGGGCTCGATGGCATGGTGCAGATTCAGAGCGGAGATGAAAGGTGGAAACGCTATTTTGGAACTCACGGATGGAAGAATTATCGAGGGGAGGGTCAGGAGCGTGAACAGAGGATTTAATGCTGTAATAGAGGCTCTCGTTCATGCCACCAGATACCTGGCTATAAAGGATGCAGAGAAAAGAAAGGAGCTTTTGGAGAAAATCCACTACTACAAGGAGATTGCGGAAAAGTGTGGCAGTGAGAGAGAAAAAAAGGCTTTTGAAATAATAATGGAAAAAATTTCCTAGCTATTTCTCTGGCGGCCAGGGGTGTATTTTTATCTTGTGGTCGCAGAGCTTCTGCACAACTTCGAGCTTCGGCTCCTGGAACTCAGCATAATCCTTTTCCCTGATGTACTCCAAGATGCTCTTCGCAACCTCCGTCCTAACCATCACGGTCGAGAATCCGTTTGCGCTTCCGACACTTCCAACGCTGACATCGCTGTCAACCGCAGCAAAATCCTGACAGACCTTACACCCAGAGGGAATTATCTCCTCAAAATCCTTGACGGGAATTCTAACCCTGCTGCCGTCCTTCATCTCAACTATGAACTTCCCCTTCTTGATGTCCGTCTTGATAGCGTTCCTCAAATCCGCATTTGCTTTCTCCAACAGGAAGTTGTAGAGGTCGTGGTGGTAGAAGTTCTCTGTGCAGAAGAGGCCGATTGCAAGCTTAACTCTCTCGAACTTTTTGAATGCCTGCTGCATCTTTCTCACTGCCGTAACCATGCAGGGAGTGCCGACGAAGCCCACAGCTTCCGACTTAAGCACCGCATCCTTCAAAGCCGGCAGGACGTCAGCATAGCTGTACTTCGTTCCGGTGATTTTGCGGTCGTAAAGCTGTTCAGGAGTTCTTATTGTGACAATCCTCGTCCTCCAGTTCGAATCTCTTGCAACGAAAATCGCTCTCTCAATTAAACCCATCTCAAGGGCTGATGCTGTGAACTCGGTAACCATCGCCCCGTCCTGACCGACGAACCTCTTTGACCTCGCAGCGGTAACCTCAATGTACTCCCCAAGTCCGCTTTTAGGAGTGTAGTCCCATCTCGGGCAGACTTTTATGCAGGCTCCGCAATCAACACACTCCTTAATCCAATTGGGAAAGTCAATTGGAGCATCACCTGCGGTTATTCCGTTAACCGGACATACTGAGGCGCATGCGGCGCAGTGACAGCAGAGGCCAGCGTCGATAACCTCTGCCTTCAGGTTGCCGAAGTACTTTTTCTCGTGCTTCTTCTCCGGAAGGGCGAACTGCCACTCCCTAGCCATCATTCTCCCACCTCTTCAAGAGTTAGAATCTGCATCGGACATTGTCTCACGCACAACCCGCATCCCGTGCAGAGGTCTGTTTGTATTTGAAGAACGCATCCTGTTCCGGTGACCTCCTCGCCAATCGAGACCTCACACTTTTCAACTTTAATTGCATTTTGCGGGCAAACATTGGCACAGAGCCTGCAACCAAGGCAGCTTTCCGGTTCGGTGCATGCAGCCTTCCTCTCCCTCACTTTTACAGGCTTTGGTGGAACTTCAAGACGGTCGAGTTCCCTCCTCCTTACAAGCTTCCAGACGTTGCGGTCAACGTAATATTCAACGGTCTGCTTCTCTTCCCTGACAATCTCCGGAACCCTGGTGATCTGCCTAGCACTCAGCCTCATCTCATCCATCGACTTAAAAGCAACATCATGAACCTTGCTCGTGTTCAAAGCTCCTGTGGGGCAGCTGTCAACACAGAAGTGGCAGAAGATGCACTTCGCGTAATCTATACCCGGATACGCCTTATCGAAATACTCCATCTGAATGGCATTTGCAGGACAGATTTGAGCACAGCGGAAGCAGCTTATGCACTTCTCCTTATCAAAAACGATGAATCCCCTGAAGCACTCGGGATACCTCCTCCTCTCCCTCGGATACTCCACCGTAATTCTGTCCGGCTTGATGGCCTGCTTTACAGCCTCTCCTATTGCCTCAGCATGCCTCTTGAGGTTCTCAACCGGGTCTGTTTTAACCTTACTCAGCCTGATCATGACAACCACACTCCTATGACTCCTCCTACAACCAGCGCTGCAATTGAGAGGGCAAGCATCGAAGTCCAGCCAATTCTGAGTGCCTGGTCAAGCCTGTATCTGGCGTAGATAGATCTTACAATGACCAGAATTGAGATCACAACAATCGTCTTTATGAACATCCATAAAGGCCCGTTGAGGTCACCGAGCAGCGGACAGTAAGGTCCACTCCAGCCTCCGAGGAAGAGTATCGTGAACAGCAGAGTCATAATGTACAGCTTTTCATAAGCAAGAACCATCACAAGGCCGAAAAGGATTCCTGAATACTCAACAAATGGGCCGAAGGCAATTTCCTGATCTGCCTCGGGAATCTCGAAGGGAAGGCGGGATGTTGCCATGAGCATTGCAATGATGTAAACTACAAATGCTATCGGATTTAGCAGCGCTCCCGGAATTGCGGACTGCTTCTCAACTGCAACGTAAGCATCACCGCTGCTATAAAGGAATATCATCGAAATCACGGCAATTATGAATGGAACCTCGTAGGCGAAGTACATGAAAGCTTCTCTGACTGAACCGATGTAGGCAAACCTGCTGTTTGACGCCCACCCTATCGCAACGATCGTTATTGGGATAAGAGCAATGAAGGTCACGGTAAGCTGAATCGAGTAGGGGGTGTAGATTCCAACAGCGCTGCCTGCTGGTATAAACATTATTGGCAGCAGTACAGGAATGAAGGCGAGGATCGGAAGCTGTACGTAGTATGGGCGGTGAGCCTCTCTGTGAACGATTGCTTCTTGGAAGAAGTACCTTATACCATCAGCTAGGGTCTGAATGGCCCCTCTGATCGGTCTTGCAACTTCAAGCGGCCCAACTCTCCACTGGACTCTTGCGGTGAGCTTCCTCTCGTACCAGACTATGTAGAGCAGGTAGAGAGTCATAACTCCGAGCCCAGGCATTATTATGACGGCAAAGAAAGGTTTCCAGAGTATTAAGGCAACGATAAAGTTGATTAGGGGGATTTTCGTGAGGAAATCAACGATTGGGGCAATCAGCGGAATGTCCATCATGTTCGAGCTGAAAGTTTCGTAAAGATAACTGACCACATCCATCATTGCAACCACCTCACCTATCTGCCTCCGGCGGGAAGTATCCGAAGCTGCCGTAAATTGCCTGCAGGTCAGCCAGCCTCTCTCCCCTTAGGGACTCCATGAAACCCCTCAGGTAAAGCCATCCCGGGCTAACAATTCTGAGTCTGTACGGCACATTTGACTCACCATCGCTCACTATGCTGAAGACTATAGTTCCTCTCGCTCCCTCAGTCAGGGTGGTGAACTCTCCGGGAGGGAGAACTATGTTGGAAAGGCTGTCATAGAAAGATCCTCTGATATCTTTTCCGTTTTCAGCTATTTGATCGCTGATAACTCTTCCTTCTGGCATCTCCTTTATACACTGCCTGATGATGCTCAAACTCTGACCTATTTCGTTAACTCTAACCAAAAACCTTGCGTAACCGTCTCCAGCATCCGAAACGGGCATATCCCATACAAGCTCATCGTAAACTTCATACGGCTCAATCTTTCTGACATCATACTCAACACCGCTCGCCCTCAGGAATGGTCCAACAACACCGTACTTTATTGCCTCCTCTCTGCTCAGAACGCCGACATCCTGAAGCCTCGCTATGACCGTGGGATTGTTGACGAATATCCTCTCGAAGGACTTCAATCTTCTCTCCATTGCCAGAGTCATGTCGTATATCCACTTCAGCGTTGATTCGTCCGCATTCCTCCTCACCCCTCCAGGGATTATGAATGACGAAGTAAATCTTGCTCCCGTCAGCCTCACGAGAGCCTCACAAATCAGCTCTCTGAGACCGAAGGGATACATGAAACCCGTTGTGTGACCGATGAAAACTGCCAGTATTGCCGCATCATAGAGGTGCGTCCCAATCCTTCCAAGTTCAGCGAGCATAGTCCTGATGTACTTCGCCCTCTCGGGAACCTCTATGTCGAGAGCCTCCTCAATCGCCCTCACGTATCCGAGATTGAAGTTGGGAGCATCCATTATTGCTGGTCTCTCAACGAGAGGAATGTTCTGAATGTAAAGCCTGTTTTCTGCAATTTTCTCCATCGACCTGTGAACATAGCCAGGATCGGGGATAACTTCCTGAATGATGTCTCCCTTAATCCTCACAATCAGCCTCATGTGCCCGCTACCGGGATGCTGAGGACCCACGAGGACGAGAAAGTCATCGCTTTTGTATGTGTCCTCAACATACTCCGGCGGGATGGGGATGAAGAGAGATCTCAGCTCTCTGGGCGGCTCTACAGGGATGTCAAGCACGTATTCCATGTTCATCACCTCACGTAAACCTCCTCTTCAAGCTTGAAGTCCTTCCTCAGCGGGAATTCTGGAGCATCTGGGGCGAGAAGAAACTTTCTGCCCATCCACGGATTCCCTTCAAAAATAACACCGAAGAAGTCGTGCATCTCCCTCTCCATGTAGTCGGCACTCGGAAACATTTTTGCGAGGCTCTTCACCCTCGGATTGTCCCTTGGAATATCTGCAAAGACGTTAACGATGATTGACATCAGCTCCTTAACACTGTAGCTGGAGAAGTGATACTCCACGATGAACTTGTCCTCGTTCGGCACATCAATGACATTTACATTCTTAACGTGGTCAAAACCCATTTCCTTCAACCTTATCGCAGCTCTTGGAATAGCATCGCTCTCAACCTTGACAGCTATTCTGTTTTTGCCTGTTATAGTAACAGATTTTGCCTCAATTTTGGCTTTCAGCTCCTCAACCAACTTCTGACCAAAACCCCAATCAACATCCTTTGGTGCATTCACCATTACTGCCGGTGCTTTTGATATCTTCTTAGGTGATCTTGGAAGAACTTTCGGCTTCCTGCCAGCTTCCAATGCTATTTCGGGGAAAGTTGCTGAAGTTTTTGCCTCACCTGTTTCTATCTTGAACTGGAGCTGTCTTATTCCCCTCAGCAAAGCCTCAGGAGTTGGGGGACAGCCGGGGATGAAGAAATCAACCGGAACAACATCGGAAGGCTTAACCAGGTGGTAGCCATTCCAGAAAATTCCTCCCTGCAGACCGCAGGCTCCCATCACGATTACGAACTTTGGATCAGGCATCTGCTCCCACGTTATTCTCAACACTCTCGCCATCTTTCTCGTAATTGCTCCCTCAACAATTATGAGGTTGGTCTGCCTCGCGATACCATAGTTGAGCGCTCCAATTCTTTCTCCATCGTAACCGCATGCAAATGCATGAGCGAGTTCGGCACCGCAGCATGCAGTGACGAGGTGGACTGGCCATAAACTCCACTTGGTTCCCCACTTCTTAATCGGGCCAAGAGGCCCTCCTCTAACAAACTTGATGAACTCATCCATTGACATCACCCCTCAATCTGGCAATTTGGAGTGAGTAGTTGTAGGCAACATGCAGTGCTGGAAGGATTAGGATGAAGGCGAGGATTGTCAAAGCGATAACATCAGGCGTTGGTGTTCCCGAGAGGAGCAGTATTATGACCAGTATCGGTTCAAAGGCCATGAACATGATCATGAAGCCTATGTACTGCATCGGCAGCGTCCACTTCTGCAAACCTACTGGCGGGTTACCAGCTTCAAACCTTGATATCTTTACCTCAGTCGGCCTGTATCTCGGAAGTATCCTGGCCAAGATCAGGATCGCAATGTCTACTATCAGTGCAACTGCAATCACGACAGCAACAACCAGTGCGTTTTCAAGCATCGCCATCTTTTACACCCCCTTCATCATCGAAACCAAATCCACAAACCACATTGGTGGTATCACCGTTATCAGCATTGCAATTGATGCGAACAGCACAACCGCATTCAACAGATTGAACTTCCAGCCTGTACCGAGCAACCTTGCGAGCCTGACGTAATATGGGACTGAGATTGCGGAGTTAAGCACCAGAATGACTGCGAGCCATATGAACTGGGAGTAGACGAGTGAATAGATTATGAACAGCTTGCTCCAGAATCCCATGAGCGGTGGAAGACCAATGAAGGAGAACGTGAGCAGATATGCAGCTATGGGCGATGTACCCCCACTCTTTATGCTTGCAAAGTAACCCACCTTGCCGAATGAGTTCACGAAGAGCTGCAGCAAACCTCCAGCGATTGCGAAGTAAACGTACTCCTTTCCTGCAGTAATGGCAACAAACGTGGCGAGAATGTAACCCATGTTTGCAACGGTAGAGTAGGCAAGAATTCTGCCCGGCTCATTTGTCGTCAAAGCACCAATGTTTCCAACGAACATTGAGGCTGCAGCTATTAAGCCAACCACTAACAGAAGAGGCCACAGTGAGGGTATGGCCGTGGCAAGGATAATCTTGTAGGCGATTATGAACGGAACAAACTTTGCGAGTGAAGCTATTATTGAAACGGGAATGGGATCTGCTGAGGCGAAGACATCCGGAACCCACTCGTGAACCGGAGCTATGCCGACTTCCATGCTTAAACCAACAATCAGCATCAGGAAGGCCAAGGAGTAGATTAGCGGATTTGTGGTCGAGTAGAGCAGTACGGCTCCTATTATGAAGAGTACCGTGGCTATCACCATGAAGGTTACATATTTAATGCCAACATCGACGTTCAGTTTTTCATCGCTGACCATGACGAGCAGGTATGTTGGGGCTGAGACAACCATGAACAGGACGAGCATCATCGCAAGATTGTCAACCATGAAGACGTAAAGGGTTGCTACCGCCATTATGGCAACCAGAGCGTAGTCCAAACCGGCTATCTGGTTCTGCCTCATCGCATAGAGGGAGAAAATGTTCAGAAGTACGACGAACAAAATCAAAGCTGAGTAAGCTGCGTTTCCGCTCATCATCATCGCCAATACAGCCACTATGCTCGTCACAAGCGAAATTCTGATGTCCTTGTAGCTAAGCGCTGCTCCAATTGTGAGGATTATCAGCGACGCAAGCAACTCTATCATGCTATCCACCCCGCTGTAACCGCTACAACAACAACCAGCATTACGAAGCCGACCACAATCTGCAGATACCTCTCAAGCCTCCCGTTCTGGATGAATCTCACGCCGTAGGAGTAAATTTCAAACATTCCCGGAATTGCCTGATGGCACGTGAAGTCTATCAGCCTGTTACCGTAATCTACAACTTTTGCAATCGCCCAGCCAATTTTCGGAACTATGTAGTCGTTCAGGAACATCATGTACATTCTGTCTCCAAAGAACTGTCCCACTGGAGATTTAATCTGCGGTTTGAAGAATCCGAACGCATACGCTATTAGAACTATCATACCCACTGCGAAAGACGAGGCCATCAATCCCTCTTCGACGAACTCTGAAAACGGCTCCTCTGGAGACGTCAGAATAACTGCAAGGATTACGAGGAGCATGGAAACCATTGCAAGGTAGGCTGCGCTCATCATTCCACCACCATGCAGGTGAAGGTGCACCTTCTTGCCCTTGAAGAAGTTCATGCTCAGGAACTTTCCAAGGAAGCCGGAGTAGATTGCCGATATCGTGACAAGCAGTGCAAAGGGTAGCAGTCCAAACTCGTGCTCAAGGTGGTGCATAACTCCATCCATTCCCGACTTGACCCAGTAGGCTGTGAATGGCGGGATTCCCGAAAGGAATATCGTTGCTATGACTGTGGCGACAAAAGCCCACTTCAGCTTTCTCGCCACCTCAGCATCCCCGCCGAGGAACCTGTCGTGAGTTTCGTGAATAAGATGGCCAGCTACAAGGAAGAGTGAGGCCTTTGCAAATGCATGCGTTATGAGGTACCAGAACGCCACAAGCACCGCAAACTTTCCGACCCAGTAGCTTGCCGCTGCTGAGGCAAACATTAATCCGAGGCTGGACATGGTAGAGGCTGCGAGCAAAACTTTCCTCTCGAGAGAGCTTGTGGCCACAAGGGCTGCGTAAAGGGATGATATCAAGCCGAGGAACAGCACGAGAATGTAAACGTACTCGTAACTTTCAAGGTGCAGCTCCCACGGCTGAATGTACCAGCTGAGCCTCATGAAGATGTAGGTACCTGCAGCAACCATTGTAGCTGAGTGGAGCAGTGCACTAACAGTTGTCGGGCCAGTCATTGCAGTCATCAACCACTCGCTGAATGGCAGTTGAGCTGATTTTGTAAATGGACCCATCAGGAAGGCTACAAGCAGTATAACAACTCCCGCAACACCTATCTTCTCCTCAAGCCCCGCCCACGGAATCTCGCTTATGTTTAGCGTGCCAGTGAGGGCGAACAGAGCACCTATGGCGAAGAACATCGGCATGTCGCCAACTCTTATCGTGGATATGGCTCTCCACCCACCCGTGCTGGGAGACCAGAACATGTTAAGGCCAGCAACTTTCCTATTCAGAATGCCGACGTAGCTCAGCTCATCATCATCTCTGAACCAGTGTCCTATAAGTCCCCAAGAGGCGATTCCCAGACCTTCCCAGCCTATCAGGAGCATGAGCAAGTTGTCACTGTAAACAACGAGGAGCATTGATGCTGTGAAGAGGTTGAAGAAGAACCAGTACCAGCCGAGCCTGTAATCGTCCCTCATGTATTCAAGCCCATAAACTCCAATCAGGAAGGCTATCACGGCAGTCAAGGCTCCCATCAGCTTGCTGAGGTAGTCGAAGATGAAAACGAAGTTTATGTTGAATTCAGGAAGCCACTGGATTGTGTATTTAATTGGCTCAGCTTCCGGCGAGAGATCTCCTACGTTAAACAGAATATAGAGGGCAACGCATAGGGAGACGAACAAACCGGCAACCGACAGAATCGAAAGCTTTCTTGCCCAATCTGGGCGCGGATACATTCCCCAGGCTATCGCAATTGGAAAGCTTGCCAAGATGGGTGCGATGAGTAACAGAGCAAGCAGTTCTGCCATCATCGGAAGCTCAACCATTTCGCTCATGGCATAACACCTCCAATTCCGAGGACAACTTTCAGCCCGTTAAGCAGTGCAGTTGCAAGCGGCGGGAAGATGAATGCAACGCTGAAGAAGGCAACGACATAAAGCGGGGCGTCGAGAAGTCTGCTGAACCTTGGCCTCTCGTAACCAGCGGGCTTTCCGTAGTAGATTACCTTCATGGTGTAGAAGCTGTAAAGTCCGGAGAGAATAAACACCAACACCACTGCCAGAATGATGGCAAGGTTGAATCCGTAAATCTTCGTCAATCCTGCTAGAATGTAGAACTCCCCGAACATTCCTATCGTTAGAATGCCGCTGAGGGTCATGAATCCGAGAAGTGCGGCGTTGGCGATTGTTGGAACGTACTCGTGCATTCCGCCCATCTTTGTGATATCTCTGAGGCCGTGGAACGAGGCTATTATTGCGCCTGCGGTCATAAACAAGATTGACTTTCCGAAGGCGTGGCTTATGTACTGAATTACAACACCCAGCAGTCCGTAACTGCCGAGACAGAGGGCAATGAGCACGTAGCCCATCTGGGAGACTGTTGAGTAGGCGAGCAGTCTCTTATAATCTTTCTGCTTGAACACTGAAAAGCCGGCGTAAACGCTGGAGATTATCCCGTATGTGATTATAATATCCCTGTACTGGTCAATAAAGGATGAATCAATCATGTAAACCCTCAGAAGAACATAACCAGCAAGACCGACCGTGAGGGGGCTTAGTAAGGCACTAACCGGAGTGGGTGCCTCAGCATGTGCCCAGGGCAGCCAGATGTGTGGCCCAAGCCCTGGAAGTTTAACAACCATTCCGAGGAAGATCAACAGCCACGCTGTGAAACCGATAGCCTTTACCGCATTGAAAGCAGTGCTGCCATTCTCAAACCCTATCATCAGGATACCCAGCAATGCCAGAACTCCTGCGATGTGAGTCCACACAAAGTAGAGTATACCAACCCACTGTCTGTTTCCGTAGCCGTACATGTAGATGAGCAGGAATGAGGCAAGAAGGGAGATCTCAAGGAATATGTACAGCAGAATGAAGTTTCCGGCGTAAACGAGCCAGAGCATTGCCACCGCATAGAGGTTGTAGAGGAACCAGTACTTCCTGAACTCCCAATCAATGCTTTTTATTTCACCATCATGGAGCATTTCCTCGAACCTGTGCTTCATGTAAGGCAGTGAGTAGAGAGCAACCATTGCAGAAACGAGACAGATCGTAAAACCGAAGGCGTTACTTATCGGGTCGGCGAGAAGGTAAAACTCGCCAACAGGCGATGGAAGATCCATCACAGGCACCACTATGGAATCTTTCGTCGTTAGCAGCAGCCCAAGAGTCACAACCATTGGAATCAAAAAGGAGATGGCTGAAATCCACGTTGCAGCTTTTTGTTTAAACGCTGGCAGAATGAAGGTTACAATCAGAGGAATAAGGAGTGAAACCACCAGAATTTCATTCATAAGCTATCCCCTCCTACAGCCACCTTGTCCACACCAATTCCTCTCTTCCTCCTGTCAAGCAGTATTATGGCCGTCACAAGAACGAGGAGTTCTGTGCTGCTCGTGAATGCCGTTACTATGGCTACTGCATAGGCCATTGGTGGGTTGATGGAAAAGAGGGGGATTATTGCGAGGAACACTGCCGCAAACATGAGCTCAAGGCTGATCAGAAGGCGAATCACGTCCTTTGCAGAGATTGCCGTCAGATATGCTACCAGCAGGATAGCTCCCGAGGTTATCAAAATTACAGCAAGGTTTGACACATCAGGTCCTATCACAGGTCAACCCTCCGTGCGAGTTTTATTGCCGAGAGCATCATCAAGACAACCAGTGCAAAGAGGAATGCGATGACGAAGAAATAGTCAGTCGCAACTGCTGAAAAGACTTCTGGATTAGCAATTTCAATGCTCTCCACCGCCAGATTTGTGTACGCCAAGGCCAGAATCGCGAAAACCACTATTACTGGCACAACCCAGAAAATGCTGACCTTCCTTGAAATTCCTGCTCTGTAGGTGGCAGCTATGGCCACCGTTACTATTCCAACTGCACCAACGAAAATTAAAGCAATTATCACGACCACTGGCTGGATGTTGAACACCGCATAAATCGCTGCCACGAAAAGCATTGTCACCGACATATACAGTGCTGCGTAAAAGTTATCTTTCGTCAGCAGAACACCGACAGACGATGTAACGGCGAAAAGACCGGCAACAGCAATTATCAGTGTATCGATGTTCATGTGCCGAAGTCAAAGCCACTCACTAATAAATTTTACTAAATCGACACATTTTAGCTTAAAACATAAAAAACATAAAAAAATTATACATTATAAACATAGCCAAATTTTCTCACCAAATCAAATCCATTTTTAAAATCGTACGAGAGGTCAATTTTCAGCAATGCAAATTCCGACAACAAGTAGGGCTCAGCACATGAACCGACTGTTACAACCCTTCCACCCTGCTCGACCTTAAGAACTTTCTGGGGCTCATGCGACCTTATCACAACTCTAACATCCAGCTCTTCCAGAAGAATATCTGAAGCCTTTGTGCCGAAGAAGTACATCACACCCCTGTTGTAATTCTCTCCGCACTCCCCCTTTTCCCACGGATCGTTCCACATAATCTCAAGAGCCGTCAGGTCATCAGGATGCTTGATTTCCCTTCGTGTTATTCCTTCCACATCAATTCTGCACTGCTTAGTCGGTACACCACCATGTGCCATCCACATTCTCCCTTCAACAATTGCTGAGAGGGGCATTCTCTTCCACATCCTGACAAGACTCTCGTAAATTTCCTCACCCCCCTCTCCAAACTTTTCTTCCAACTGGTACGGAAGCTGATGCGGGTACACACCTGTACCCTCATGATTCCCCCGCAGAAGCAGAGCTTTGCCGTCAAGGAAGAGCTTTAGAACTTTTTCGTAACATTCTGCAGGATAATCACCCCTGTCCGCGTAGTCGCCAAGGAATACCGCAAGCCCCTCTATCTCCTTCTCAATTATTTCCAAGGCTTTTAAGTCAGCATGAATATCGCCAATCACAGTTACAACGCTCTCCTCAATAACAACCATCCTCTCTCTTGGCATCATACTTGTTGCATCGTCGATGAGGTCGAGCAAATCCATAACTAAATGCCAGTCCAAAATTTAATAAACGCTGCTGGAGAGCTCTATGGAGAGCAGGGCGGAGGGGGGTAAGGCGATAGTTTATATATTTACTTCCAGTATTTTCTCGACTTCGTCAAGTTCTTAAATTCAAACCCTCCTTCTCTTTCACACCTGCAAGGGTCCAAAACAACCTTGCTTACCGGCATCATCTTGCCCGCATATCTGGGAAGTGGGGCAAGAGGTGAGCAGCAACATCCCCCAGCTTTTCAAGAGTTTCCTTATCAAGCTCGTGAACTTTCTCACTTGCAGCGTCAAAAGAGAGATCCGCTACCAAGACTCTCTCCCCTTTGTAATACTTTGAGCCTCACTCGTAATTCTACCCATCAACCACCTACGTTAATTTTAAAAATCAAACAATGTTTTTTAAAAAATTAATATGCGTAAATTCTCCCGTAAGGTCTCTTTGTAACCGGCTTAAGTTTCAAGAACTTGCCGCCGAGTATCTCGTCCTTCTCGAATCCGAATTCCCTGCAGCAATCACCAATGTGTTTTTCAAGGAACTTCCAGTCCTCTTTTTCCATGTCAACAATACCTACTTCCTTACCAAGCTGCCACTGCTCCACCTTTCCTCTGATGTACATTATTCCCCCGTGCATTCCGGTTCCTATATAGCGAGCTCTGTGCGGTTTGTCTCCGAGACTGAGTCCGAGGAGGACAACTCTGCCGCCTGCCATGTACTCTCCAAAGAAGTCCTGAGCCGTCCCCCCAACTATCAGCACGGGAACTTTATCCTTGTACTCCTTCATGTGGATGGCTGCTCTGTATCCGACGTCGTCTCCTATCATGATCCTTCCTCCTCTCATTGCCATCGCTACAACATCTCCTGCCCTTCCGTGAACTATTATCTCACCGTCATCCTGGGTGCAGATTCCCCAGTTGCATATCCCCGTGTGGCACTTCTGGCAGAGGGTGCAACCCATTGCCACAAGTGCCGGAGTTCCTATGTAAACAGCATCCGCCCCGAGAGCAATTGCCTTGACAACATCAGCACTGCACCTGAAACCGCCTGCAACCAAGATGGATGCTTTGTTTCTTATACCCTCGTCTCTCAGCCTTTGATCAACCGCAGCAAGGGCGAACTCGATCGGGATGCCAACATTGTCTCTGATCATCTTTGGCGCAGCTCCAGTACCACCTCTCAGACCGTCAATGGCGATTATATGTACCACAATCCCCTCCTCATCTTTGTATAGCGCCCCGGCTATGCATGCTGCAACGCACTTTGGCTCCTGGCAGTGTCTGCATTGCAGTGCGTAGGTTTCCGGGAGTTTTTCCTCCACAAGTATTCTCGGCTGCGGTCTTGGCTGCTCGTAAAGGAAAGCTTTTATAATGTCCTTTGATTTTGAATGGGCTACGCTGCACCATATTTCGCAGAGATGACATCCAATGCAGACTTCCGGTTTTGAAACTACCCTTATTCGCGCCATTTTTCCCTCGAAGTGGAGCTTCAAGTGTATTTAAATCTTACCGTAGGGATACATGAGGATTTGTGCTATTAGTATCAGTTGTTTTTTAGTATCAGTTTGTATTAGCACTTATTTTAGTAAAGTAAAAACTTCTTCAAAATAAACTACAACTATTTGCAAAATCTTCAGAAAAAAAGGTCGAATGCAAAAAAATATATATATGTGATCGGCTAAAGAATGGTCACATGGAAGTTGAGAGAGCAAAGGCGTTGCTGAAAGAAAATAACGTCAGGCAAGTTCTCTGTGCCTTTACGGATGTTAGGGGTTACCTCCAGACGTTCTCAATTCCCGCAAGAGAGTTTCTGGACGGAGATGCCTTTGAAACTGGAATAGGTTTCGATGGCTCCTCCGTTAGAGGCTTCAGAACAATAGAGAAGAGCGACATGGTCTGGATGCCGGATGCATCAACGCTTAAAATAATCCCGTGGATCGATGATCCAATCCAGAAGTCGGCGATAATGTTCGGGAACGTTTACGAGCCTTGGGGGGCGGAAATAGCTGACTGCGACCCCCGCGGCTATGTGGCGAAGAGATACGAAGATATGCTTAAAGCTGACGGAATGTCGGCAATCTTCGGCCCGGAAATTGAGTTCTTTGTTTTTGAAGGTATCGACTTCACTAATCTTAGCTGGGATCTCTGGGTGTCTCCGAATGGTGGTGCGGGAGACAGCTGGGGACCGCCAAGAGTTATGCCGATCAGCCCGGAAATCGAGAGCGGTTACATGATAAGGCCAAAGGAGGGTTACTTCAGACCTCCGCCTGAGGACACAACGGTTGAGTACAGAAACGAACTTGCCTACTACCTCGAAAAGTTCGGCATTGAGGTTGAATATCATCACCATGAGGTTGCTACTGCAGGCCAGGTGGAGCTGAACTTCAAGCCGAAGCAGCTTGTTGAAGTTGGAGATGCCTTCTACCTCTACAAGTTTGCAGCAAAAAACATCGCTGCAATGCACGGCCTTTACGCAACATTCATGCCCAAACCCCTCTATTTGGACAATGCAAGCGGGATGCACACTCACCAAAGCCTGTGGAAGGGTGAGCCTTTCAGCGGTGAGGCAGTTTTTGCCGATCCGGATGATGAGTACATGCTGAGCCAGAAGGCGAGGTACTACATAGGAGGGTTGCTCGAGCACGCGAAAGCTCTGACTGCTTTATGCGCCCCGACAGTTAACAGCTACAAGAGACTGGTTCCGGGATTTGAAGCCCCCATTTATATCTGCTGGAGCCCGAGGAACAGGTCTGCCCTTGTTAGAGTTCCGATGTACGTCAAAAAGCCTTCGGCAATCAGAGTGGAGTACAGAGGTGTGGATCCGAGCTGCAATCCCTATCTTGCAATCACAGCCCAGCTCGCTGCTGGTCTGGATGGCATAAAGAAGAAGATCGACCCCGGAGATCCTCTGCTGGAAGATGTGTACGAGCTGACACCAGCCCAGAAGAGGGAGCTGGGTGTTGGTGAATTACCAACAACGCTGAGGGATGCGATAGACCATCTGGCGAGCGATGAAGTGATGCAGGAAGTTCTCGGCTCACACATCTTTGATGCGTTCATGGAGCTTAAAATTGATGAGTGGAATCAATACTGCCTGTATATCACGCCTTGGGAGTTCATGAAGTATTTTGACGTTTGATTTTTAAATTTTTGAGTTTTCTTGGCCATTCGTTGAGTGGAAAAATCTCAGCTTATCGGATGATGGGATAAAGTAAAGTTGTTTTCATAGAAGAATATTGAAATATGTATGCATAAAAATAGGTCTGTGTAGTACATTTTCATAAAAAAGAATCCGTAAAATATATATGCATGACAAGAGTTCAGTTGCCGCGGAGGTGAAATGAATGGAGCGTGTGTTTAGGAACTCGTCCTATCTCAATGCGATGTCCACCAC
>Ga0190326_1000037_pt1 | contig 18431 bp, 24 predicted proteins | sample 4870111112_MG_FD_165049 | JGI IMG/M metagenome (GOLD analysis project Ga0190326, IMG submission 165049) | Hydrothermal vent sediment bacterial communities from Southern Trench, Guaymas Basin, Mexico - 4870-11-11-12_MG | ecosystem: Environmental > Aquatic > Marine > Hydrothermal vents > Sediment ... | reverse complement strand
GATTTATATTTAACTATCTACCAAAATCATGGAACTCCTTACAGATCCAGATACATTTCTATCAAAACACAGAACGTTTAAAGAGAGTATAGTAATTGTATTAATAGCGGGTGTGATTTTGTCCACTATATCGTATACTACTGCCGATGCGAATGTGTCCACTTCGTGCGAAAAATTTAAATATTAGATATATAAGCTCTTACCTCTTAAGTTGACACATCCGCCGATGCATACGTAAAAGTCATAAAAGACGTTTTAGTTACAAGGGGATTGGCAGCAAATCAAGTAGAAGTTATAACATCGCTTATGTATTACACTACTATAATAACTCCAATTCCCGTGACGTTTATTTCGTGGTTTGTAATTGCTGGACTTTTGTATTTAGTTTCTATTCCCTTTGGAGGGAAGGGAGAGTTCAAAGAGTTATTAAAGCTTACCGCTTTCAGTTTTACTCCTACGATAATACTATCTCCAATAAATTTTTACATTGCCAGTGAAATCTCAAAAGGAGTTTTAATATACGGATTTGAATTCCTAAAAACTTGGAATGAAGTAAGAATTGCTTCGATAATCCTAAACATAGCTGTAACAATCTGGCAGTATATCTACTGGACATTTGCTGTAAAGAATGCAAGGAGTTTAAGCTTAAGAAGTTCGGCTATCGTATCTTTAATTCCACTTGCAATACTAATCGCTATTTCACTGGTAGGTTCTCTCTCACGGATTTATTAAAAGCAATTTCTCCAATCGATTTCATATATCTGCATGCACTTAACAACGAGTGCAAAGCGATCTTGTTTTGCTCGTTCTCATTTTTCATTTCTTTGAGAATTTTTTCTTCTATGTTTTCAAGTAACTCTATTGAATCCTCTGATAATTCCATATCTGAAGTTATATACGCTTTAGATACGTTTTCAAATGCCTTTCTTAAGTCTAATATTATATTCTCAAACTTTGAATAAGAACTAGATACTTGCTCGGAAAACTCGTTCAAAGAGTCGGCAATCTCTTCGAGAAGTTTTGCAACAGTTCTAACTCCTAATATCAACTTCAACTCATCCCACTTGTTTGGCGTGGAGAGTTCTTTTACAAGTCTGTGCTCTTGTCTTATAGCAAGTAGATACAGTCTGTCAGAATCGTTCTCTAAATTCGATAACTCCTTAAGACCTTCTAAATCTCCAAGTTTTAGGCATTCGTGTATAGTGCCCAGCATACTACTTATTATTTGGGTCATTCTTTTTATAACGCCGTAGAAGTCGAAATCTGTCGTTGCTAAACACTTCAGAACTATTCTACCTTCACTAGCATCTATTATTTCCATTCCAATTAACTGTTTAACTATCTTACTTATCTTGCTGATAACCCTTGCATTTACGTTTTTATCCTCTATGACTATTTCATCGATTCCCTGAATGTAAAGCGCAAATATGTATCTCCTTATGAACTTTTCATCCAGTTTTGGAATTTTATCAACCTTTACCCTTGTAACTTTCAAATCCTCTATAAACTTTTTAGGGTATACTGTAATAGAGTTTTCACTGATTTGGAGCAGTATTTCGTCACCTTGTTTTAACTCATTTGATCTGATCCAGTCTTTTGGTAAGCTTATCATATAGCTTGAACCACCGATTAACTGAAGTTTTCTGACCTCCATTAGATACAAACTCATACTAAATTATTAATATTTTTTTCCTCTTTAGAGTAATTGTAGAGAGAAAGATTTAAATCTCGTCTAAAACTATCCACATCAAGTGATTGCTAAAAAACTATTTGTGTGAGAAATTATGTTGGAGAAATTAGAGGAAAGAAAAGAGCAATTAGAAAGAGAACTCGAAGAGCTTATAAGGAGAAGAGACGAATTAAATGAAGCTGCGAGGAAGTATGCAAGTAAAAGAGATGAATTAAATAGAGAAGTAAAGGAGCTAATAGCAAAGGCTAGAGAGATAAGAGCAAAAAGAGATGAGCTAAATTCAAAGGCTAAAGAGATCAAAGCAAAGAGGAATGAAATATTTAAAGAAATAGATAGGCTATACAAAGAAGTAGATAAACTCAGAAGGAGTATAGATAGAAGGGGAAGACCCCTTGGAGAGATAGAAAGAGAAATAAGAAGACTCGAATTCAGACAACAGACATCCGTTCTAACGATTGAAAAGGAGAGATTAATAGTTGAGAGGATTTCAAGACTTAGAAAGGAACTTGAAGAAAGAAAAGCTCAATTAGAAAAGCACGAAGAGTTTAAGAAGCTGATAGCCAAGATAAGGGAGTTAAAGGAAAAGGCTAAAGAGCTTTACAACGAGATGAAGAGTTACGTCGACGAAGCGGACAAGTATCATGAGCAACTGATAAAACTCTATAACGAGATAAACGAGAAGAAGAAACTCGCTGACGAGATGCACGAGAAGTTCGTCTCAAGTAGAAAAGAAGCAGATAAGTGTCATGAAGAAGCGATAAAGAGGAGGAGGGACGTAAGAGACTTAGAAAAGGTTATAAAAGCTCTCAAGGCTAAACAGCATAAGATAAGAGAGCTTAAGGAGAGAGAAGAGCTTATAAGAAAGGCAAAGGAGATATACGAATTATTCAAGAAAGGAGAAAAAATCGATACAGACGACTTACTTATACTTCAGAGGGCTGGGCTAATTTAAATCCAGCTTCTAATGCTTTTAAATTTAGATTTAGCATATCTTCACTCATAATATCTTTTAACACTGATTCCACATGTTCATAGTTGAATGGAAGTTTTAGAAGTTTTAAGAGAATTCCCACCACGACAACATTTGTGACTCTTATATTTCCAATCTCTTCAGCTATTTCTGATGCTTTTACAACGTATACCCTTTTAGTTATCCTCTTTAAACTCTCTATTATTTCCTCTAAGCTTGGATATCTTGACACTCCTACTGAAACTGTAGGAGGTATTATGGGTTTATCGTTCAGAATTACTATGCTGTTTTCGTTGAGGTACTTCGAATACCTTAGTGATTCCGATGGTTCCAAAGCTATCATTACGTCCGCAGAACCAATCGGTACAGTTGGAGATTTTACATCTCCGATTCTCACATGAGCTTCAACGCTACCACCTCTCTGAGCCATTCCATGAGTCTCAGCAGTCATAACATTCAATCCAGCTTTCATAGCAGATCTTGCGATGATATACGCAGTGGTTAATGCACCTTGTCCACCTACACCTACTATCACTATATTTAGCTTCATGCCTCAATCCCCACAGCAGATAAAAACCTCTTTTTAATTGCTTCAGTTATAAGCTTGGCTAAAGTCTCCTTATCGCTTACGTCTCCAAATATTCCGAGCGGTATTTGAGCTCCAGCAGCATGTGCATGTCCACCAGCACTTCCTACATCACCAAAAGCTCTCTTTAGAACTTCTCCTATGTTTATTCGAATGTCTTTGTTTCTCGCAGATATGTACACCTTGTCTTTTATAATTCCGAATACTAAAACAGTGGAGATACCTTCCAGTTTTAGCAAGAAATCTGCTGCTTGAGGTAATGCATCTCTATCATTTATAAATCCAGCAAAGGATATTAAAAAGCTTGAATAGACTTGTCTGTTCTTTATAGCGGTTCCAAGGACATCTAAAGTTTCAGTAGACATCGCTGGCCCTTCAATCTTTTCGATTATTTCATGATCTACAAATGGGTAAAGAAATGCTGCTGCTAAGAAGTCGGAAGTTCTCGTATTCTTTTTGAAGTCATCGGTTTCACTCTTAATACCATAAAACAAAGCGGTTGCAAGTATTTTGCTTGGGACGATTTTTAGTTCTTTTAAGTATTCCGTCAGTATCGTTGCGGTTGATCCCACATCGTTTCTTATATCTACGTACTCTGCCCTAATATTTTCAGCTGGATGATGATCTATGACGATGGATATTTCCAAATCCAATGGAATCGAGTTGTTTACACCGGGTGCAGATGAGTCAACAAGTGCAAATTTCTCATATTCGTTTAAATCTACATCGTCAGCTCTGATGAGTGGTATTTCAAGTATGTTTACCATCGCTCTATTCTTCTGATGTAAAATCTCCCCGTAATACAGTATATCTGAACTTACTCCAAAATGCTTCGCAATCTCCTTTAGTGCATATGCGGAAGATATCGAATCTGGATCTGGATTGTCATGTGTGAATATTCCAAGCTTGCCATTGATACCTTCTAGTATTTTCTTTAACTTGTTCAACTTTCTGAAGTTCTCAGCTCTCTTCAATGCTTCAAGAACAGAACTTTTTATAGCTTCGGACTGGAGTATTACTATGTCTGCTCCAGTTTCTTCCATTTCTTCCTTAGCTTTTTGGTTACTTGCTCTCGAAATTATTAAAACCTCTCGATTTAGTTCTCTTATAGTTTTGATTATCTCCGCATTCAAATCGTCTTTTGAAGTGAGTATCAGTATTGCAGAAATTTTATGATAATTTAAGCTTTTATAAAAGTTCCTATCCTTTAGATCAGCGAGAACTGCATCGTATCCTTCATCTTGCAACAGTTCTACTTTCTCATTAGACGAATCAACTGCTAACACTTTTTTACCGATTTTAGCAAGCTCTCTAACAACTCCAATTCCAGCACTTTCACAACCGATAACTACGTACTCATGATCCATGTTTTCTATCATTCCAATTTTAGACGATTAAAAAGCTATTAAAGTTTTTCTTTAAACACCATATATATGGAGGAACTCAGGAAATTGATAAGAGATAAGTACTATCATATAGATTCCAAGAGTGATCCACTTTTCTTGCTTGCAGTGTTGTTTGAGGAAGTAGGTGAACTCGCTGAAGCTGTTAGAAAAAGGGAGATCAAAAACATTGAAGAAGAACTTGCAGATGTTCTGTTCATGGTTATAAGTATCGCAAACTACTTCAATGTAGATCCAGAGAAGATACTGATTGAGAAGTATATAAAAGGTGATCCAAGTAGTAGATGGGATTTACCACGTTAAATATAATAAGCTTGAAACCTAAATTTAGTTAATGAAGAGAACTAAGGTTTCCGCACATCTTGCAGATACTCCCGTTGAAGGAGGTAGTGTAGTAGTTGAGGGTTTGTTAAACTACTACGATGAAAAAGAAAAGAGGTGGAAACCTTTAAGGGGTAAATTAGATTTTTATTTAGATGGAAAAAGGATTGGTGAAACTATATCAGATGAACTTGGAAGATTTAAGTTTTCCTTTCCTTCTCCCCCTATTGGAAAACATAGAGTTGAAATAAGATTTGGCGGTAGACAAGACTTAGAGGCAAGTTATAAGTTCATAGAATTCAAAGTTTTAAGAGAAGAGGAAAAGAAAAAGTTGATGAGAATTGTAAAAAATGTCTTTTTAATAGTTGTTGCTATATGCGTTATCTCGTTGATAGTCGTATACCTCGTTAAGTTCATACGATCCTAAGCCTTGAAAACCTTATAGGAGGTGTCACGGTGTTTTCAACTTGCTTTGGCTTTCCACATCTTCCCTCAATTCTCTTTAGAATTTCAAATACGTTTCCGTAAATCATAGTACCTTTAACAGCTTTACCTTTGAATTCGGCGTTCATACACTCCAAGCTGAAGTCACCACTTACGGGATTTGACGTATGTGCCCCTATGAGGGAGTAAATTACTAAAGCGTTATCGTAATCTGCTTTTTCATCGACTTTAACTACAACGTTGCTTGGCGATGGAACTGGAGGTGTTGAATAATCTTCTCTAAATCCGTTAGACGTAGCTTCAATATTCATAATTTTGGAATACCTCCAATCCGTGTAATACGATTTTACAATACCATCATCAACTAATACGGTTTTCTTAGCTGAAATTCCCTCATCATCGAAAGAATGACTGAACAATCCACCATTTAAGCTTGAATCGTCTATAAGAGATATTTTTCCTATGTAATCGCCAATTTTTATTCTGCTTCTACCCTTGTAAACGTTTTCCGCCGAAAAAGATGGATAAAGTGCGTAGTAAAATATTTGATGAATTGCAAACGGTTCTAAAACAACATCGTAGTATCCACTTTCAATCTTCTCAGCTTTTGAAGACTCTATTGCAAGTTCCTCAGCTTTTTTTGCAGTATTTTCTATATCCAACTCAATTGTTCTGCTTTCATCGATTTCGTATGAGCTACCAGAATCGTACACGATTTCAACTACAAGCGATGAATAAGTAGACTTCTCAATGCAATCCAATCCGAACGTATTTGTAATCCTCACTTCGGACATCTCGTGTTCAATTGTAGCGGATGCTATGTTCGCTTTTTCAACAGAGCTAAAGAGTACTTCCACTTCAGATTTTAAGTAGTCTACATTTAAGTCTTCAAATCTGTTGTCGTATATTCCTTCAACACTCTTAGGCTTATCTACTGGGAAGCAATCTAATTCTTCTTCCGACACTTTTGCAAGCTTTAAAGCCATTTCCTTTGCAGTTTCTAAGTCTGAAGACGATGCAAACCCTACTTTTCCGTTTACTATTGCTCTAACTGCATACGCTTTTTCAACGTAAGACTTCACAGCTTTGAGCTTTCCAGCTTCGATATCAGCTGATAGACACTTAGTTTTTATCTCATAGACTTCGAATTCCATTTCAAGCACCTCCAACTACTGCCTTACATAAAACGTTTGGAGCGCCATCTGCAACTGGAACGTATTGATATGCTTTACCACAAAAACCGGGATCGAAGGAAAGATCTCTACTAATTTTAACGTTCTTTAAAATCTCTAACGTATTTCCTGATAGAGATACATCTCTTACCATTTCAGAAATCTCACCGTTTTTGATTAGATAACCGTACTGAGCGTTAAAATGGAAGTAACCGGTTGCTGGATTCGTTTCACCACCTCTCGATCCAATTAGGTATACCCCGTTCTTGCACTCTTCAAGCAGTTCTTCAAATGTGTAATCTCCGGGTTTTAAGTACGTATTACTCATTCTAACAATTGGTATATCAACTCCTTCCGCTCTCGCATTTCCCGGAATTCCGTTTAACTTCTTTGCAGTTTCCCTGTTATGTAAATAACTCTTTAGAACTCCATCTTCAACAATGATAGTCTCATGGGCTTTTACACCTTCATCATCAAAGGGATAAAATCCAAACTCTTCGATTAAAGGGTTATCACATATCGTTACATCTTCAGATGCAACGACTTCACCAATTCTTCCAGATAGAACACTAGCACCTTGCAAGATATGGTCTGCTTCAACTGCATGCCCAAAAGCCTCATGTATAAAAACTCCAGCAAGAGTGCTATCCATTACAACGTTCATCTCTCCAGATGGTGGAGGAGATGCATTTACAAGCTTTGACAATACTTCTTTAACTTTTTCAGCTAATTCAAATGATTCTTTCAACTTTTCGAAACCTCCAACTTTGTAAAGCCTTTTTGAATAGAACTGTAATGTTTTACCTTTTGCAACAGCTAATACGGATATACCAACTCTTATAACTTCGTATTCGACTTCACTACCGCATGAGTCTACATATCGGAATCTCCTCAGGTTTTCGAAGTAGTTAACCTTAGTGTTTAAAAAGCCCTTTAGTACTTTTTCAACGTCTTTTAGAAATTGAATCTTTTGATCTATAGGTATATCAAACGGGTTCTCTTTTACTTTCATCTTATATTTTCCCGAATTTGATACTTCCAACACTTCTGCATCGCCTTTGAATACTGCGTTCTCTTCAGCGAGTTTTAGTCCTTCAGAATCGCTTACATCCCCCTCGAAAAATCCCCAAAATCCATTTTTCAAGACCCTAAATCCCTTAGATCTTGATTTATCGAATTTTAATTTTTCAACTTTTCCATTTTCTATTTGGATTGATAGTGATTCAGTTTCAACTGTCCTTATATCGTAGAACTCCATAATTCGTGTTTTACCTTTAGATATAAGAAGGCTTCAACAACTTATTTATGATTAGGCTAATATTAACTAAGAGGTGATCTGTTGAAAGAACTGATAATAATAGGAACTGCCCACGTATCAAAGGAGAGTGCTGAAGAGGTTAAAAGGGTTATAGAGGAAAAAAGGCCAGACGCTGTAGCAGTTGAGTTATGCCCCAGAAGGTATAGAGCCTTGATAGAGGGATATAGGGAAGAAATTCCATTAACCGATTTGATAAAAAAAGGAGAAACTTTTCTTCTACTATTTCAGATTGTTTTATCTCATTTTCAAAGAAAGATAGCTAAGGAGTACGGTGTTAGAGTTGGGAAAGAGATGATTGCCGCAATAGAAAAGGCAAGGGAAATAGGAGCAGATGTATTGCTAATCGATAGAGATATAGCCATTACTTTTAAGAGGTTCTGGCAGTCCCTAAGCTTCATCGAAAAGTTAAAACTGCTATATCACTTACTGAAAGATCTGTTTTCAAAGGAGGAAATAGATGTCAAAGAGATTTTAAGAGAGGACATTTTGGATAGAATCGTTAGAGAGTTTAGAAGTATTGCTCCAAATGCTGCTAAGGTTCTAATCGATGAAAGGGACAAGTACATGGCTATGAAACTCATAGAAGCTATGCAGAGATACGACAAGATCGTTGCAGTAGTAGGAGCGGGACACAAAAGGGGGATTGAAAGGTTTTTAAAGGAATTATCGAATGTCGATTTAAAAAGCCTTGAAGAGGTAAAAAGCGGGATAAGTATTTTCAGAATTCTGAGTATTATCATATCTGTTGTTATTCTATCTGCATTCGTGATTACTGCAGTTTTAAACTTTCAAGCATTTATTGAAGCATTTATATTTTGGTTTTTAATAAACGGTATTCTTGCAGCTATTGGAGCAGCGATTGCGAGAGCACACCCGATATCTATAACATTATCCTTTTTGTCAGCATGGCTTACATCTCTAAACCCAATGATTGCTGCTGGTTGGATTGCTGCATTATCAGAGGTTTGGATAAGAAAGCCAACGATATCAGATTTAGCAAAACTTGTAGAAGCGGAAAGCTTTAGGGAATTGTTCAACAACAAGATATTTAGAATTCTCTTGGTAGCGGCTTTAACCAATATAGGTAGCATGATTGGGACGATTTACGGAGGATATTACATATTAAGTCATTTCGGTATCGACATAGCAAAAGAGATATCTAATAGATTCAAATTCTTTTAATGATAAGAATTCAACCCATAGGAAAAGTTGACAGAGATGTGTTAGAATTCTTAAAAAGTAGATTATCAAACGTTTTCGGAAGTGTGGAGGTTTTATCAAGCATGGATATCCCAAACGAATGTTACAATACTGTTAGAAATCAGTACAACTCAACTTGCATTTTGAAAAGGCTTGAACCGATAAGGGTTACCCTTGGTGTGACTGAAGTCGATCTGTACGCTGAGTTTCTAAACTTCGTTTTTGGTGAAGCTGAGTTAAACGGTTCTAGGGCTGTGATATCTCTATATCGATTGAGGTTTAATGCAGATAAAAATCTACTAAAAATCAGAGCTTTAAAAGAGGCAACACATGAAATTGGACATGTATTAGGCTTAGAGCATTGCAGCAATAAAAAGTGTGTTATGAGCTTTTCAAACTCTTTATTAGAGGTAGATTTAAAATCTTATGAATTCTGTGAGAGATGTCGGAGGATCTTAGGTTTGTAGTACAAGAGCATTTTGCGAGGAGACATCACTTCGATTTAAGACTTGAAATGGATAACGTTGCAAAGAGTTGGGCAATTCCAAAGGAAATTCCACAAAAGAGAGGGGAGAAAAGACTTGCAATTCAAGTTGATGATCACAGTATTGATTACATGGATTTTGAAGGGGTTATACCGTTTGGCTACGGAAAAGGAGTCGTAAAAATTTGGGATAAGGGATATTACAAACTTTTAAAAAGAACAGATAAAGAGATAAAGTTTAAGCTAAACGGTAAAAAGTTAAAGGGAACTTACGTTTTGATAAAGTTTGAAAAAGCTGGTAAAAACGCTTGGCTTCTAATTAAAGTAGATTAAAATACTTGTTGCATTGACATATTAACTTAAGCAGTAGTTTACAATGTAGCATAAGCCTATACTAACGTCTGGCAACTTTTTCAATTAAGTTTGAACTTTTGTTCGTACCTGTCGTTATATGTTGTTAAGTTGCCTCGAAGCTTGTTCTATTCACAAAATTCAGTTACTATTTTAGATCATTACCCTATGATGTACTTTTAAGAGTACAAGCTTTAAATGTTGATACATCTACGTTGTATTACCACCAATCAGCTATTAGGCATAAATAAAATAATTTTTATATTCAGTCTTCAAGCTTGGGTTTCTCAATGCTGCATGGAACACCACATGCGCATTTTCCGCAGACATCAGATTTCAACATTTCATCGTTCTTTAAAAGGATTTCATAACACTTCTTTTTATTCAAACCGTTTCTTGTTAATGCTTCAAATATACATCGATCAACACATTTCAAACAATCTAAACCCCTTTTATGAAGACAAAACTCCTCCTCAATGACTTCGCAATACTTGAATTCGGCTTGAGTTATCAAACTGCCCAATCTCCCACAACAACCCTTTTCCGTAATTATCATTGTGTGATACCCAAAAGTTCCCAAACCGCTTAAATACGCTACGTGCTTATGAGACCAACTACTAACGAGTTTTTCTTCATCGAAATCATGAGTTGGCTTTGGTGAATACGATTTAAATCCATACAACTCCAACTTCCTTGAGATGTAGCTGTTTAACTCAACTATAAGCTGATTAGTTTTTACGTAGGCTTCAGCCCAAAGTCTTGAAGCAAACAAGTCGTTTATATTGCTTTTAACTACTTCAATACTAAACGGTATGAAGTATGAAATTACACTTTTTGCATTTTTCAATAAATCCTCTGGAATTGCGTGATTCGGAATGATTTTTCTCAACTTCTCGACTTCTTCAGCACTGCAAAATCCCACAATCGGCTCTCTCCAGATATCTCCTTTTACGAACGATTTTATCCAGTTTTCAACTTTTTCATTCATAAAAGGCTTTCAAGCCATTTTATATACTCCTCAGGCAATCCATGAGTTCTTGCACCTTTTATAACCCTTTCTATGCAGGATTTGTCTGGAGGGATATCATCCGAAACTTTTTTACCAATATAAGTCCAAGCTTCGAATTCTTTTCCATCTATTAAAACCCTTACCTTAATTCTTTCGTATCTTGGAGAGACTTTATCTAACTTATTCAAATCTCTTTCATCCACCTCGTAGACAATTCCCCAAACGCCTCTTCCTCCTTTTTTTATATTTGGATTTCCAGTTCCGAATTCAGATACAACGTTAAACGTAAGTTCGTAATCTGGCAAAAAGGCAACTTTTGCAGATTTAACTTTACCCTTTAAAATTCTGCCAGCCTTTTCCAAATCCATTAGAGTTCCGTATACGAATAGTAGCATAACTTCTGTAAGATCTGAGAATATTTACTTTGTGTTCGATAGGTTTAAATAATTTTAAGTATTAAAATTTACAGGGTGATGGAGAATGATATTCGATCCATTTGAAGAGGTAAGGAGAATGCAAGAAAGGTTAAACAGACTTTTTGAAGAATTTGAGAGGCTCAGATTCCCAGAAAGGAGATTTACAGAAATACCAGTAGATATTATAGATGAAGGAGATAAGATAAGAGTTCTAGCCGATCTCCCTGGATTTAAAAAAGAAGACATCGAAGTCTATATTGAGAAAGGAACTCTAGTTATCAAAGCTGAAAGGAAGGAAGAAGAAGAGATTAAAGGAAAAGACTTTATAAGAAGAGAAAGGAAATACGGAAGAGTTTTTAGGAGAATTACTTTACCTTCAGAAGTAAATGAGGAAAACATAAAAGCCAGATATTCAAATGGGGTTTTGGAGATCGAGATTCCGAAAATTGCTGGTGAGAAGAAGTACATTCCAATAGAGTAGGTTCTATTTTAAATTAAAATTAAATAATTATTTAATTTTTAGTTAAATTTTTGATTTAAGTTGAAATAAAGCTATATCAGTTAATATATGAGATTTCATAATAGATGAATGAAGAAATTTAAGATATCAGTTCTTTAACATCTCTTGCAAGTTCATTTAATCTGATTCTAAAGCTATTCAATTCCCTTTCCATTTCATCAATTCTCTGCAGTATTGAATCTACTAATGGTTGCTTGGCAATTCCTATAACCAATCCACTGAATTTTCTAAACAGTGTTTTAGTTATTTCGTCTAAGTTATCTTCCCTTGCCTGTTCACCTAAGGTTATTGGAATTAGTCCATATGCCTTTGCCATTTTCTTAGCATCATCTGTGAATGCTTTTGCAATTACGATGTACATGTTTAAACCGCAATCATGCCATCTTGTGATATATCTCTCGATGTCGTCTTTTCTGACTTTGTTTTTCCAGTTTTTGCATTCTACACCAATTTTAAAAACTATATCTCCCAGATCCTTTCGGGCTAAAACATCGATTTCATGTTCGACCCCGCTCCTACCTCTTATCTTCATCTTAGATGCTTCAAATCCTAATTTCTTGAAGACATTACTAACCGTTTCTTCAAGAGTTTTCCCAATTTCCACAGTTGGTTTTACGGTTTCAGTAAGGAGTTTTGCCTCTTCCCTTTTTTCTATTTTTTCTCCTTTTAGGCTTTCGATAAATTCGTCTTCTAAAACTGGTGCTGGAAATATAAAAGAATACAATAAGTCGTTGTAATCAAAGACTTTATCATAATCGCTAAACCAAATAGGAAAACATATCCTCGCTCTTACAAGTTGTTGAAACAAATATATAACTTCTTGTTTATTAAATCCAAGCCTTTCAAACTCAGATCTATGAATGTCCATGATGTAAATTGAACCATTTTTTGTTGAATCTTTGATTGGGAGTAATTTATTTTTTAAGCTTAGAAGTATCTTTAAAACCTTATCTAAATGTGGAACTAACCTACGTGAATCCACATATTTTAACCAAGCATTTTTGAATTTATCGTAGTATTGCTGTTCTACTTCTTCTAATTCTTCTAATCTATCACTATTCAGAAAGTTTTTGATAATTTCATCGATTATACTGATTATTTGTGATACGTTTTCACGTGTAAAAAAGTTTGAGACTATCTTTGTTAGCTCATCTTTATGTCGCTTAGCGTAAATTCTCCTTTCACGAAATCTGAAATACGCATACAGAATTCCTATATAGGCTCCAATTGCTCTGTGATCTTCCTTAAGCCATCCTTCTCTAAACCAGTTCATAAATTGAATTCGATTTAATCACTATAAAACTAACGATAGGATAAATAGGAGAATATCTCCAACGAAAAACGCTACGATGTATCCAGCAGTTATAAACAGTATAAATGGCAAAGCAGGAGTAACCCAGATCTTTTTAACGTTTTTCTCTTTAGCGAAATACTTCAACCTCGAAATTATCTCGTCATTTGGTTCAACAGCTCTCTTAACTCTTATTAAATTTCCATTTTCATCAAAATACTCTAAGAGATTGTGAAATTTTGGAATACTATCGATGTCGACTCTATAACCTATGAAGTAATACAGAATACTTCCACTGATTTTAAACCTCTCTTTTATAATATTCCTAATAAACATGATTATAGCTAAAATGGGTGCAACAATTACAGAATTGGATAAAACTGAAAATGCAAAAATGAAACCGATTTTTAAAATCGGATATCCATTGAAATGTGGATATATTGGAAACAAAGCAGATAAAACCATTATAGCTTTAGCATCTGCACCTCCGTAAAGGTTTAACAGATAGAGAATGTAAGCTAAAGCGACCATAGCTACTAACTGCAAAACTGCAAAATCTAAATATCTGAACTTATTCAGATAAAACTCTAAGAATACTAATGGAAATCCAAATATAAGCATGTATTTCCAGATGGTGTTCGGAATTTCTCTGTACTTTAAATCTAAGAAGCTAGCATATATCAAAAAACATAAAACTACTAAAAACTTTATAAGGGCTAATTCACTCATATATCTCAATTAGATCTGAAAGCATAGCGGTAGCCGTTTCCTTTCTACCAGCTCCTCTTCCCATAACGACGATGTTTCCAGCAGTATCTGTTTTTAACATTAGAGCATTCATAGTACCCCTTACGGCCAAGGGATGGTTTATTGGAACTAATCTCGGAGAAACTTTTAAAACTCTTTTACTCGCTTCAGCAATGAGTCTTATAGTGTAACCTCTCTTAATTGCGATTTCAAACGCCTCAGGAGTAATCGAATCAATCCCAATCCTCTCAACATCTTTAAATTTGAAGTTGCAATCATATATCGTATTTGCAAGAATTACGAGTTTTGCTGCAGCGTCTATACCCTCTATATCATAACTGGGATTTGCTTCAGCAATTCCAAGCTCTTTCGCTTCGTTTAATATTTGATTAAATGGTAGTTTTTCTTCTTCCATTCTTGAGAGTATGTAGTTGCAAGTTCCATTTAAAATACCCATAGCTCTTTCTATTTCGCATATCGCAAGGTATTTCCTGATTAACTTTATGACTGGCATAACCCCTCCAACCGTAGCTTCATACATCAGTTTTACACCTTTTCTATTCGCTAGATTTACCAACTCTTTAAACGCCACGACTAACGGGCCTTTATTAGATGTTACAACGTGACACCCTCTCTTCAATGCAGTTTTTATATATTTTAATCCAGCTCCTCCAGTTTCTATGTCTGTTATTGTAGATTCTATTAGGACATCGTAATCTTCTCCCTCAACTATTTCAATCGCAATTCTATCTTCTGGAAGTTTCCCCGTTTTTTTCTTGATTTCTATAGCTTCCTCAAGCTTAAAATCACCGGAAATAGAGCTTTTTGAATCCGCTATCGCTACCACTTTAAATTTACCAACTCTTTTCTCAATCTCTCTACGTTTTTTAATCAAAAGTTCTGCAAAACCCTGTCCGACATTACCAAATCCTATAATTGCAAGTTTTATCATAAAAACTCCTCTTCTACTGGTTCTATTACGATAATACCTTTCTCACTGCAAACCTCTTTGAGTTTTGATATCGCTTTGCTTAAGTCCTCCGGACTTTTTGCGGATATCGTTACAATTGCTGTTGAAGGTCTGTTTATCTCGGGCATGCACACTTGAAGTTCAACGATTTCAGAATCTTCCGAATCTACTCTGTTTATAGTATCACTCAGATCTGTATGTATTATATGTCCAATTAGTAGAAGTGATGTTGTAGCAATCAGTTTAACCTCGTCATAACTTCTAATAACTACGCCAAGCTCTTGAATTTTATCGATTAACATTTTAACTTTTCTTTCATCTATCTTTAAAGAGATTTCTACTGGAATTCTGTTTAGAGGCGTTTTTCTTCCTCTCTGGTGAACTATTCCAACTATATTTCCTCCAAGCTCAGAAATCGGCTTGAGAACTTTTAAAAGTTGTCCCGGTTTATCTTCTAATTCAACTATTAACGTCAGCAACATATTCAATCGTATATAGGAACTCCTTCAACTTCTGTAACCTTCTTGAACTCCTCCATTAATATCTTGGTAATTCTTCCGGGTTTTCCATCACCGATCTTTCGTCCATCTATTTCAACTATTGGTGCTATTTCTGCGGCAGTTCCCGTGACAAAGACCTCATCAGCAGTGTACAAGTCGTAAAGGCTGATATTAGCTTCTTTAAACGGTAGTTTTAATCTTTCTATAATCTCTATTACGACTTCTCTTGTTATACCTTTTAAGTTGTTTATAGTTGGAGGAGTTATTATTAAGCCGTTCTTGACTATGAATACATTGTCTCCACTGCCCTCCGAGACGTAACCGTTCTTGTCAAGGAATATCGCCTCATCTCCACCTTTGACATTGGCTTCAATCTTTGCAAGTACGTTGTTTAAATAATTTAGAGACTTTATGTTCGGTGGAAGCGAATCTATCGGATTCCTTCTGATTGTAACTGTTACTGCTTTCAAGCCTTTTTCGTATAGATCACCGTAAAGCTTACCCCATGGCCTTGTTATGACTATTATCGTTGGCCTACTGCATTTTCTTGGATCTAAACCCAAATCGCCAATTCCCCTTGTAACTATTGGTCTTATGTAAGCATCTCTGAGATTGTTTACTCTAAGAGTTTCTAAGATTATTTTCATGAACTCCTCCTTACTAATTGGGATTTCTAGTGCTATTGCCTTGGCGGAATCGTAAAGTCTGTCTATGTGCTCTCTAAGCTTAAAGACTTTTCCGTTGTAAGCTCTTATACCTTCAAAAACTCCATCCCCATACAAAAATCCGTGATCAAAAACGCTTATCTTAGCCTCACTCTCTGGAACGAATTTGCCATCGATATACACTAACAGCTCTTTTGGCATAAAATCTGTGGTTATGGATAATATATAGGCTTTACTCGAATTACCTAAGACTAACGTTTAGTATTTGAATGATATCCGCTGAATCTTCAATTAGATCACTTATGTTTATTAGCTTTTCTACAAATTTTATGAATAAATACCATTCTGCGAAGTTTTCAAATCTTAGATTTCTTATCTTTTTGTATATTCTTCCCTTTATAGCATCGACTTCCTCTTCAGATATCTTTATCTTTAAAAGTATATCTCCCATATCAGAATTATTTTCAAGTGAATTAAATGCATCTAAAAGGAGCTTACCCATTTTTGTGTTTATCTCCGCTATTCTCACCAAATCCGAGTACACTTCATTACTAATGCAGTCTAACATCAAATAGAGTACTGCTACATCTTCAAGTTCATCTAAAACGTTATCGATAGATTCGGAAAGCTTGTATAAATAAGGTCTTAATCCTGGAATGAATGCCCCCTCAAAAAGTTTTTGTAAGGTTTCTCTTCTTATCGCATCTCCATACTTTTCAACTTCACATACTTCATAAACCGTGCTCTTGTCTCTATTCTCAAGCGAAACTTTAAAAACTTCACTAGCCTCTACTATTAAACTTATGTGTTCTTTGAACTTTTCCACTACTTCTCTCTCCTTTTCCCCTCCAAGCATGAACTTCTTCAGTCTCTCAAACACCACTATCACCCTTTAACTTTTTCAGTACTCTTATGTATTCAATTGCTGTGTCTGGGTAATTACCTTTTTCATCTTTTTCAAGAGATTTTACCATATCCCAAATTGTAAGAAGTGCAATACTAACTCCCGTTAAAGCTTCCATTTCAACTCCGGTCTTTCCAATTGATTTAACAGTACATCTAACTCTTACACCGTTTTCTTCAATTCTGAAATCTAAATCGATAGAAGATATGGGAATCGGATGGCACATCGGGATTAGATCGGGAGTTTTCTTCACAGCTAATATAGCAGAGATGTTTGCAGTATTGAAGACATCACCTTTTGGAACTCTGTTAGATCTTATAGCATCTAAAGTCTCCTTCTTAAGTCTTATGAATCCCTCAGCAATTGCAATTCTTGGAACGTCGTTCTTTCTCGATATATCAACCATTTTTGCAAGATCCATAAACGACAAAGTATATACGCCTTAGTAAATATTTCCGTTATGGATGTGTTAATCGTTATAGATATGCAAAAGGATTTCTGCTATAGAGATGGATCTTTATACGTAAAAGGCGTTGAGAATATATTTGAACCAACTAAAAGTGTTATAGATGCTGCAAGGGGTTCTATGCCTATTGTATTCACTCAAGATTGGCATAGACACGATGACTCAGAATTTAAGATTTGGCCAAAGCACTGCATAATGAATACGAGAGGTGCAGAGATAATCGATGAGTTAAATCCGAAAGAAGAAGATTACTATATTAAAAAGAGAAGATATTCAGCTTTCTTTGGAACGGATTTAGATTTACTTTTAAGGGAGTTAAAAGCTGAAAGACTGTACTTGTGTGGAGTAGTAACCAATATATGCGTTTTACACACTGCGGGAGATGCCGTTTTGAGAGGTTACGACGTATCGGTGATAAAGGATTGCACTGCAGCGTTAAGCGATTACGAATACGAATACGGTATAAAACACATGGAGAATGTATTTAAGGCTGAAATCATAACCTCTGACGAATTCTTAAGGAGGCTTTAATAGATAAAAAGATCAAAACCGCAAAGAGGATCGCAAGAATTAAAGATTTATGGGGATCTATGTTAGTGATTTTTAATATTAGCAGTGATAAGAAGAACACTGAGATTACTGCTGAACTAACTGAAATCTTATATGCTGTATCTTTAATAGCCTCAGGTCGGCTCTCTTTCATCACATATCAGCTCGCCCATCAGTCATCATTGGCGTAATAAATACTGCGATTAAGCTTAAAAACTTAACCAAAACAGATTAATCTTGAGTGATAAAATAACTTTTAGCCCCCGTGGGGTAGGGGATATCCTGAGGGGCTGCGGACTCCTCGACCCGGGTTCGAATCCCGGCGGGGGCATGACCAAAAGCTTTAATAGGTTAATTTAACTACAACACAATAAGCCGAGGTGGCCTAGCTGGTTGGGGCGACGGACTCATAATCCGTAGGTCCCGGGTTCGAATCCCGGCCTCGGCATTAAAAA
>Ga0190326_1000036_pt1 | contig 18760 bp, 18 predicted proteins | sample 4870111112_MG_FD_165049 | JGI IMG/M metagenome (GOLD analysis project Ga0190326, IMG submission 165049) | Hydrothermal vent sediment bacterial communities from Southern Trench, Guaymas Basin, Mexico - 4870-11-11-12_MG | ecosystem: Environmental > Aquatic > Marine > Hydrothermal vents > Sediment ... | reverse complement strand
GATTTGGATCTGCTTTGGCATCTCTTTTGAAATTATCTGATAGAGATAGGAGGATATTAGTTGTGTGTGGAATGGCTGGAGGAATAGGAAGTATTTTTAGAAGTCCGCTCGGTGGAGCAATCTTTGGAATAGAAGTGCTTTATAAGAGGGATTACGAAGTAGAGGCGATGGTTCCAGCATTCGTATCATCGATAACTGCATTTATCATCTTTGAATCGATTTTAAGCTGTTTATCTGGATGTATGCGTTTCGGATTGATTCCAATTTTTAATGTTCCAGAAGTTCATATACATTCGCCGTTTGAATTTCTGATATATGCTTTAGTTGGAGTGGTATCTGGATTAATTGGATTGTTATATATAAAATCATTTTATACGATACATAATTTGTTTAGGAGGTTAAACATCCCTCGCCATGTAAAACCATTTATAGGTGGACTTATAACGGGTTTAATAGGATTTTATTTACCACAAGTATTAGGTATGGGATACGGATTCGTTCAAGAAGCTATATATGGTAAGTTGCCCCTCCACATAATTCTATTCACGATATTCGGTAAAATACTAGCGACATCTTTCACAATAGGTAGTGGTGGAAGTGGTGGTGTTTTTGCTCCATCAATTGTAATTGGTGGCATGATTGGAGCTTTTCTCGGGTATTTCTTTAACGATATTATACCTAATGTCGTGCCTCAGCCAGAGGCTTATGTGTTAGTAGGTATGTCAGCATTTGTAGCAGGAGTAACTAAAGCTCCGATTGCTGCAATAGCTATGGTAGTTGAAATGAGTGGATGTTATAATCTCTTGCCAGCCTTAACCATTGCATCTGCAATTGCCTATTACATAACTGGTGATAAGACGATATACATAGAACAAGTTCCAACTCGTGCAGACAGTCCAGCACATAGGGCAGAGATGCAGATTGACATCTTGAGGAATGTAAGAGTTAGAGATGCAATGATTCCAGCTGAAAAAGTAGTTACAGTAAGTCCGAGTAATACTGTCTTTGAAGTTTTAAATCTAATAGAGAAAACGGGACACATAGGGTATCCAGTTTTAAACAACGGAGAATTGGTAGGGATAATTACTTTTAAAGATGTAGAAAAAGTTCCAATTGAAAAGAGAAAAACAACTACGGTTTCAGACGTTATGACGAGGAATTTAGTTGTCACGTATCCAGATGAAACACTTGAAGATGCTTTAATAAAATTGGTTACGAGAGGAGTTGGTAGACTACCAGTAGTTGAAAGAGAGGATAAAAAGAAGTTAGTCGGTTTAATAACTAGAAGTGATATAATGAAAGCACATGCAAGAGAGATTTCGAGATTGTATGGATAATAGACTATTCACAAAGATGAGAATTTCAAGTATTTAAGAAACTATGGAAAGGAAAACTTTTAAATTACATCAACATCAATTTGATATATCTCCCGTACTGATGACAGCCGTTTGGCTATTAGAACCGTAAGGCGGGCTTATGTCGATGTAGCTCTCAATGAAGTGCTGATTAATGAGGCTCTGAGGGAGAAGCCCGTACTCGTAGTTTCCAAAATATCTGTAGTATAAAGCACGGGCAACCACATATGAAGGTGTTAGTCGTAACTGGAAGACTCGCAGAAAAAATAGTTAAAAAATCTGTTGGAGATTTAGCAGATGTATACGTGTGCGATATAGATGTTGCAGCTTTTATTACTCCAAAGATGCTTGAGGGATTGAATTTAAGTGATTACGATTTAGTTTTAGTTCCCGGATTAACTAAAGGAAATAACTGGAAGAAACTTGAAGAAAAAAAAGGTGTAAAAATTAGACTTGGGCCAATTCATGCATACGATTTGAAATACGTTCTAAAATACGTAGAGAGTATCGAATTTTCGCATGAGACTCCCGCATGTAGATTAATTGAATCGAAAAAAGCTGAAGACGTTATCAATGAAGTTAATTTCTTAGAAGAGGATTACGTTTTTAAGATAAGAGATATTCCAATTGGTGGAAAGAGTAGAATGAAGGTAGTTGCAGAAATAGTAGACATAAACACTGATAATTTAACAGAAAAAATCGATTACTACATCAAAAGCGGAGCAGACATAGTAGATTTGGGAATTCCACTTGAATTCGATATCGAAACGATTAACAAAGCAATTAAAATAGCTGTTGATTATTCAAAGGTTCCAGTTAGCATAGACACATTCAGTAAAAAAGCAATTGAAATCGGAGTTAAACATGGTGTAGATATGGTTATGAGTATATCATACAAAAATTTAAACGCCTTAGATGTAATAGACGATCAAGCGGTTGTGGTCGTTGAGAGAGATGTAGAAAAGTTAGTTAAACTCGTTAACATAGCTAAAAACAAAACTGAAAAGGTTATCGCTGATCCGATTTTAGATGCACCTTTAAGCGTTGCAAAATCAATAGTTAGATACGTTAAGTTTAGAGAAATCGATAAGACTACTCCAGTTTTATTTGGTGTCGGAAATGTTACAGAGCTTTGTGATGCGGATTCAATAGGTATAAACGCTTTACTTGCATTTATAGCTGAGGAAATCGGTTGTAATCTTCTCTTCACTACTGAAGCCAGCTCAAAAACGATTGGAAGCGTTAAAGAGTTAAAAATTGCAACTTATATGGCTAAAGCTTCAAAGCTTCGTAAAACTCCACCAAAGGATTTGGGTCTGAACTTGTTAGTATTAAAGGAAAAGGTTAGATATGATGGCAAGGAATTACCAAAAGATTACGTTAGAGCTGTTGAAAGTAAAGAATTCATAAGAGATCCGCTCGGAGATTTCATAATATACACAGCTAAGGATTACATCGTTTGCAAGCACGACAAAATTACTATTATTGGAAAAAACGCTAAAGAGATTTTTGATACAATTTTAAGGTATGGATTAGTTTCCAGATTGGATCACGCATCATACCTTGGTAGAGAGTTGAAAAAAGCTGAGATCGCTCTGAAGCTTAACAAAAACTACATTCAAGATAGAGAATTGAACTTTGGATACTTCGAAAAATGGTTGTGATGCAACATTGTTAACACAATGTAGTGGAATTAGGAAATCTGTTAAAGATTAGTTTCAGGAGAAACTTTCAACTGCATTTCAAATATTTCACGTCTATAGTCTCTGTAAAGCTCATAGATACCAGAATCAACAACGATTTATTTTTACAGTACTTTAGAACCTCTTTAAGGATAAGCATGGAAAGAACTTCTGCTGTCAGTTGCCCAGATGAATAAACATCTACTGCTATTTTTCTGGTGGTTTTAACACTTTCTTGATTCTATGATAATAAATCTTCACTGATTCATAGCTTATATGCTGGAAAAGATAGATAATCTTGCTTGTCTTTCTAAGAGAAAGTCTGTAGAAGTAAAACAAGAATGATAGAATCTTTAACTTCACCTTTTTCTTATTCCTTCCAAAGGCTTTTTTAGCTTTTATTTCCTTTATCAATAGCTAAATTTATCTTGTGTTTTTATTTTTAACGCTATTCTTGACAGTGTCATTTGGAGAAGATCTAACAGAAAATATTTTATGTCCTAAAAGTTTTTAGATATTAATGAATATCTCATCATCACATGACATACTCCTACTGTTTTTGGCCTTCATGGCTATATTAGCGATTGTATTATTTGCTACTATTATCAAACAAAGAAAAATTTTAGTCCATTTAATGGCTGAAAATCAGAAACTAAATGCTCAAATTGCTGAAGTAAAAGCACAAGTTGAATCTGAAGCTTTAAACAAAGCACAAGAACTATTTGCACAATGGAAAGATAAAGAATTAAAGGATCAACGTAAGATTATTGAATCATCAATCGAGAACAAATACAAGGCAGTTTTAGAAGAGGAGCTAAGAAAGGCTGTTGAGCAAGTCCGTCAGGAATATGAGAATAAGTTTAACGAATGGAAAACAAAGGAATTGGAAAAACAACGTAAAATTCTTCAATTGAGAACAAGTATAAATCTATTTTAGAAGAAAAACTAAGAAAAACGACTGGGAATATTCACCAAGAATACGAAAGAAAATTTGAAGAATGGAAGACAAAAGAACTTGAAAAACAACGTAAGATACTAGAATCGTCAATAGAGAATAAGTATAAATCCATTTTAGAGGAAGAAATTAGAAAAATCTCTAATCAAATTCGCCAAGAATACGAAAGGAAGTTCAATGAGTGGAAAGCAAAAGAATATGAAGAGTATAAGAAGCAGATTGAAAAGACAATTGACAGTAAATATAAAGCACAATTAGAAGAACAATTGAGGGTTACGGCTAATAAAATTCGGCAGGAATATGAAAATAAGTTTAATGAATGGAAAGCTAAGGAGTTAGAAAATTTAAAGAAACAAATAGAGGAAAACGTCAAATCACATTACGAAGCTGAATTTAAAAAGTGGATACAAGAAGAGGAAAAAAGAATTAGAGATGATGCAATAAACAAATCGACTGCAACGATTTTAGGTCGTGTCGGTGAACAGCTTGCACCACTTCTAATCTTTAACAATTACGGAATTAATCCAAAGGAAATCCGTTTCTTAGGAAATCCCGTTGATTTTATAGCCTTCAAAGGTCTTGAAGACGGTCGTATTGAGGAAGTCATTTTTATCGAAGTTAAAAGTGGTAAAACTCAGACGTTAACTCCAAGAGAAAGACAAATTAAGGAAGCTATAGAAAACAAAAGAGTTTCTTGGATTACTTTCCACACACCAACAGAAATTCAAAAGTTAAATACACAATTACAACTGAAATATTAAAATTTAAATTTAATTTATAAATAAAATCAATATTTTTAATTATTTCTATTTGATTGGAGTTATGTTAATTTGTTGGCTATCTATCAAAGTCAAATTGGCTTTGGTCATAGCTTTGTAAGTATTTTTTGAAATTTGGATTTAACTCTAAAGCTTTGTTGAGACATTCTGCAGATTCTTCATGTCTCCCTAAAATGCTGAGAACAAGACCTTTGTGGAACCAAGCTAATGCAAAATTAGAATCTAATTCTAAAGCCCTATCGTAGCATTCTATAGACTCTTCGTGTTTGCCTAAATCCTCAAGAACAAGACCTTTACCACACCAAGCCTTAGTATCATTAGGATTTAACTTCAAAGCATTGTCATAGCACTCTATAGCTTCTTCAAGTCTTCCTAAACGACGAAGAGCAAGACCTTTATTACACCATGCTTCAGCATAATTGGGGTTTATCTCTAAAGCCTTGTCGTAGCATTTTAGAGCTTTCTCATACATTTCTAAATGGACTAAAGCGAGACCTATGTTGTTCCAAATTCCAGCATCATTAGGATTCAACTCTAAAGCTTTGTCGTAACACTCTAAGGCTTCCTCCTATCGTCCTAAATGACAAAGAACAAGTCCTTTATTATTCCAAGCTTCCTTAAGATATGGATTTAACTTTAAAGCCTTATCGAAGCATTCTATTGCTTCTTCATACCTTCCAAGATCGTCAAGAATAAGACCCTTGTTGTTCCAAGCTCCAGCATCATAGGGTTTTAATTCTAAAACTCTATCAAGACACTCTAAAGCTTCTTCAAGTCTTCCTAAAATACCAAGAGCAATACCTTTGCTACTCAAAGCATCGATATCCTTTGGATTTAACTTTAAAACTTTGTCGTAGCAACTCATAGCTTCTTCATATCTACCTAAATCCTCAAGAGCAAGACCCATGTTAGACCATGCTATATAATTCTCTGGATCGAGCTGTAAACACTTTGAGTAATACTCTACCTTTTTTTTGGGATCACTTTCTTCGTAAGCAAGGTCAAACCACTCTTCTGCGGACTTTTTCTCACGATTCCTAAAAAATTTGAATACCATACTAACTACCTCCTTTTAGCGGTTATTTTTAATCTTCTAAAACCTTAACTAAATCTTAAAATATCTTCGTGTAATTTAGGATTATATATGAAAATTGACCTAAAAAAAGATTATAAGTGCGTGAAGATTATTGACGAAATTAATAAAATAATTCAAGAATACATGACGTTATTTGATTCGGAATGTAACACTATAAAAGATGAACAGCGACAAGAAATTTTGGAGGCAATTCTTGATTATTATATTATTAAGAAAACTAATCTGGTAAAGGTATTAAATTTCCTTAAAGTTTCAAAAAATTTTGGATATATAGATATAATATCTGAGATGTGTAAAAGTAGAAAAGACCCCACCATCAACAATTTTTTAGACATTTTAAATTCTAAAATAAACAAAATTAAAGAGAAAGAACCTGATGAGTTTAATTTTTACATTCCTGTTAGGGTGAAACTCGAATTAAAAGATGATGAAAAAAGGAGTCTCAAAAGGGCTGTTAAGAATGCTTTTGGAATAGAAATAGTGGACAGCCTTCCTTCTGATATTTTAGAAGTGTATAAAGATAAAAACTATCTAAAATTATTTTCGAAAAGATTGATATTAAAGATAACTGAAAGCGGGCGAGATTACACATTTCCATTTGAGAACTCGATAAAACCCCGTATCAAGGCTTTTATTGGAGCTATTGGTTTATCTTCGCTAATATTTTCTTTCATTCAACAAATAGATTTTACTAAAGTGGATAAAGCAAGTTGGGATTATTCGCTAAAAAGAAATCCTATAGAAAATGCTTTGATAATTACAAACAAGAATAACGAGATTGTTTATCCATCCGAAGAGTCTATACAACAATATGAGTTATGGCTTGATGACGATTCCGTTAGTATAATTGGAAAAGACATCTGGAGAATTCACAAGAGACCCTACGGTAATTTTAAAACACTCATGACTATTTTGGAGAAAATATCACAACTTCCTGATAAAATTAGAGAACTACTGTTTTATTGCTTAGACATATACTTTGAAGCAATTGTAGATCGTCAATTAGAATTCTCATTTTTAAAGTTTTGGATAATCATAGAGGTTATTTTAAAACAAGGTGGACGTAGAACAGATAAAAGTATAATTGATCTGCTAACTAACTTAGCAAAACGAAGAATAAACGACGAACACCTAGCAAAAATGGTTGATATACTATATACAAAGAGAAATGTCTTAGTTCATGAATTTAAGAAAAACTACATAACCCAGATGGATAGGAATCTTGCTAAAATTATTGCCGAGATATTAATTTGGATTGTTTTAGACCCTCCAGTAAAAGTACACGACTTGAATGAGTTAAGGGTACTAATTGACAACTTAGTGTACTCAAAAGAGGAGTTACAAAAGAGAATAGAAATTTTATCAAAAATACTTAATGCAAAAAATTGTCTGGTAGAATAGAAGGAGTTGTCAAGGCAACAATAAATTATAAATAGCAGAAATACGACTTATGAGACCAAATTTAGCTCAGCTGATGCATGAAATCGAAGTTAAGAAGATTTTCAAGAGGAACGGAAAAGATGTAAGATTAAAAATACTTGCGGCACTATTATATTTCTTTGGTCTTTCTTTGAGAAAAGCTAGCCAGTTTATGTCTATTTTCCAGGAAATGAGCTATGAATCCGTGAGAACTTATTATCACAGACTGAAGGAGGTTATTAAACCACCTGAAAAAAGAGGAGGAGGCTTATAGCTATAGATGAAACGAAGATGAAGCTTGAAAATACTTAGATCTTTGTCTGGTCAGCAATAGATGTTGATACAAGAGAATATGGGTTTCAAAAGGAAGAAGTAGCTTTTCTCAGAATGGTTCTTAAGTACTGCGAGAACGAACCAGAATTCGTCGTTGATAGAGGAACCTGGTATCTGCGGGCTTTCAAGAGGTTAGGGCTGAAGTACTGACACGAAACGTTTGGAATGCAGTTGAAGGATTCTTTTCTCAGCTAAAAGAGAGTAAAGAGATTCTGGAAGAGATTTCCATACAACCCTTCCTTCAACTCAGTTCAGAGCTGGTTAGAGAGCTTTATGGCATTCTATAATTATTGGAGGTGGTTATCTTGACAGTCCCGTAGGGGAGGATGACAAGTTAAGTGGTATTACCATGCTAAACATCTTTTGTAAGTTGTATAGGGTTATGAATGAGAATATCCAAGATTCTACGGTTTTGAAGGACGAATTAGCTGGAAATTTTTTGTAGAAGTTTTTCATTCTCTTCTTTAATCTGAAAAAACCAAGATTCTACTGTATTTCTCTTTCCTCTTGTTCTTATCTCGTATTTTAATCCTTTTCTAGACAAGACTTAGGAAGATTGGTTTGTTTTTACACTTTTCTAGGACATCTAAAATTATTTCAAGGCATTCTAAATTCCCCTTACCCTTACTTATCTTTGCGGATATTACTTCCATTCTTTCTATGTCTACTGCTACCCAAACGTAGTACTTCTTCTTTCCATTAATAACCGTTTCATCTATCGCTACGTATCTCCTCCTCTTTCTTTCAATTAAATATATCCTTACACCTATGATACCAATTTCTAACCGCTTCGTAAGACACTTTAAAGCCCATAGCTTTAAGTAATTTGCTTAAAAAGTATAAAACAATTGCTAAAGACTTTATCTCAGTTTTCCCTCTTGAATATACTCCTCTTCACTCCTTTAAATTGTCATCCTCTCGGTGTCATGACCTGAAAAATAACATTTATCATTTTTAAATTCTAAAAGCTTAAGAATTAGTTACTGGAAGAGAGCTTGTTTTTATAACGAAGGAGAGCGGTATACCGTTAATAGGACATTCAGCTTTCGGAATTATAGATAGAGGTACAAATCTCTTGTAAGTCAACTCAAACCTAAGTAAGATTCTGCTTTACTCTTTTGTTAATCGAGATCGAAAACGTAAAAAGATTTATTTCCAGACAATTCAATCAGTTCAATGCTGTCACTCATCCTAAAAACTATTTGGCTTTTAATTCCAGCGTATACACCTAACAATTTCGCAGTACTTTTCGGTGGAGGGAAACCCATGGATTTCGGGAAAAACTTTATAGATGGTAGAAGAATTTTAGGAGATGGAAAAACCATAAGGGGTTTCTTTGCTGGAATTGCGGGAGGTGTTTTTTGTGCAAACATTCAATATTTAATAGAGAAGTTAACAAAAATTCCTTTGTATAGCTCTCTTTCGTATAATGAATTTATAGTCTTAGTCTTTTTACTTGCACTTGGTGCTATGACTGGAGATGCAATTGGTAGCTTTATAAAGAGGAGAATTGGTATTGAAAGAGGAGGTATTTTTCCAGTAGTGGATCAACTTATGTTTTTATTCATAGCACTCCTAATTGCAAGTAGATACAGTCCATTCTGGAAGGTTTTTGACCTTCAAACAGTAATAATAGGAATTTTAATTACTCCAGTTTTGCACATACTTACAAATTACATAGCTTACAAGTTAAATTTAAAGGAGGTGCCATGGTGAAGAGCTTAGCTGAAATGCTCATAAAGGTTAAAGCTTTAAAATTTGGAGATTTTATTTTATCTTCTGGAAAGAGGAGCAACGTTTACGTTGATATAAAAACGGCATGTACATATCCAGATGTTTTAAAAACCATAGCCAAAGAGATATCAAAGCTTATAAGCGATGTAGAATTTGATAAGATAGCATGTATAGAGCTTGGGGCAGTTCCAATTGCCGTTGCAGTAGCTATAGAGCTTGGTAAACCATATGTAATATTCAGAAAAGAGAAAAAGGGTTATGGCTTAGGTGGAGACAGGATTGGCGAAGTAAAAAAAGGAGAGAGATTTGTAATTATTGAAGACGTTGTAACCACTGGTAAATCCATAACATCAGTTGCTAAAAGGGTTGAAGAGTCTGGGGGAATTGTCAAATGTCTTGTAACCGTAGTCGATCGAGAAGAGGCAAGTATTCCAAACTTAAGGAGTTTGATTAAGCTAAGTGATCTACTAAAACTTAAGGATTTCATCAACTCCTCCGAATCTAATTGATTCCAATTCTTTTAGAACTATTCCTTCATCTTGAACTATATCGAAGTCGTAACTTGAAAACGATTTAAAGATCGTATTCTTATCAAATCCTATCAATTCAGATAACTTTTCTGCATCGCTTTTGTGAACTCTTGCTGAATCAAATCTGTCTAGAAATTCATCGAATTCATCTCTATTTACTTCTAAGAAGTTTTTATTCACTGCTAATGTGCAACAAACGAAATCTCCTATTACCTCGTTGAAAAGCTCCTTTTCGCCAATTAACGAAGTCAAGTACGGCTCCCATATTGCTAAACCCCTAAGTTCGTTTAAATTCTTAATCATATCATCGGCAGATTTAAAATACCTAATTTTTGCTTTTAGCCCCTTAGCTTTCAGATATCTTCTCAGATTTCTCTCCATAGTTGAAAACTCAGAGCTACCAAAATACTCACTTTTACTATTTGAAAAAACTATTCCACTACCGTTCATTGCAACTATTCTGAATATCAATATGTTTTTCATTAGAACTCCAAAAAAGACTTGAGTTATCAATGGGCTTGCAGCTATATCCACGTATCCACTTATCAAAGCTTTAGTAAGCTCGATACTGTTGTTAAATACTCTTATAAATGCGTTTTTTCCAGCCTTGATTACTTTTGGATACTCGCTTGCCTTAAGTATTCCAATTCTAGTTAAGCCTTCGATTGGTTCGGGAGAGTACTCGGATAACCAGACCCTATAAGATTTTGAAGAGACTTTTTTTCTTATAACGATCTTTTCTTCTTCAAGCTTAGATATTATCTCTGAAACCCTCGATTTAGATAGATTTAAAACACTTGTAATTTCGCTTTGAAGTATTCCATCTTCAGCTCTATCTTCAAGTAGTTTCAGTATTTTACTTTCAGCATCCACGTAATTTTGTATATGAACGTAAATAGATATAATTTTGTCCACATTTATTCGAGCTAAAGTTTCTACACCAACCGATCTTCTTTGTTAATTTTTTTATTTTTGATTGTATAAATACATCTGGGGATGTTAGTTGGTTTAGCCAACAGCGATATTCTTAGAAAGGTAACAAACCTCTGACATAATCGAAAATATAGATAGCTGAGTAAAATATCAAAGTATTCCATCGAACGTAGCTTTAGGTGCGGCAACGTAAAATGGAATTTTATGCTCTTTAGCAAGGACAGCAACTGTATGAGTACCTATTTTGTTGAAAACTGCATCCTTTACTATTCTAATTGCGATAATCAACATCGAAATAGAGGTAGAACAGCTATGAGAGATTTTTAGCTTTAGTTATTCTCCTTTCAACGGTTTTAGCTACGATAACAACAGTGTTGAAGATTACAGTTAAAGCTAAGAACACTCAAATCTCACTGCTTAGAAGCTTTTCCTTTAAACAGTAGTTCCGAAAGTGAAATATTTGGCAATCAGATAAAAATTCAGAGAGCATTTTAAAATCAAATAAAAATTCTAAACCCTATTTAGGTCAACCTAATTGCCAACTTTTAGATCTACTGTAAAGGGAAAAAGTCTAAACCCGTAAAGTGTTAATGACTTAGAGAACATGACCAATTCATTCTTTTTAAAGAGTTATTTTTAGGACATTTAAGACTTCATACGCATTTTCTGAGTATATTTCATTAACGTACCACTTTACGATTACGCTCGCATCAGCCACCACTTTCCCCATATCTCTTCTTCCTCCACTCTCGAATTATCTTCGTCGTATCTATTGTGGATTTTCTCCTCAACTTCTCATTTAACAGCAAAGCCTCTGCAAGATTCCTGCTTTCAAGTCTCTCAATAACCTTCGCAATCTCCGTCCTTATAATTTCACTCCAATTCCTTTTCAACTCGTCATCAATTCTAACACTTATTACAGGCATATAATAACAATATAACAATATATTACACCTTCTGAGATGAATCAAATAATCTCATCGATTTGGCTCTTATCAACACCGATAATCTTCCTATTCATAACTTTCTCAGTTCTAAGCTTGTAAATGACTATCATATCCTCTTCTTCGTTTATAATTTTGTTTAAGCCGAGCTTGATCTCTTCTAAATCAGCTTCGCTGAGTTCACCTTCGAAAAGGGAATTCTGAACCCAATTCAAATACCTCCTCAAAAACTTCTTAACCTTGTTAACCCTCTCGACATTCACGTCATAGGCTATGATTACGTACATAACTATAACACCTTTACAAATTTTGCACGACTTACAACCAAGTTTTTCCTCCAATATGGTGGATTAACCGCACCATGAGTTAAATCACATTCCAATAAGGTGTAATTGTTTCTCAAGACAGCTATTATATCAGATGTTGTGTGTGGTCTTAAAAGCTCACAATATTCGTGTCGTTCATCTCTGTAAGTTATCATTCTTTCATTGATGTTGATATCATTGTTATTTCTAACCTCATATATATAAAAACTCTTTAGATCACCCCATCCCATATTCCTTTTCTTTCCAATACCAGTTTTTAGTGCAATTTTCATAAACCTTTTAATATCATTAAGATTTCCTTTAGCAATTGCTGACCAAAGCAAGTTTGTTCTGCTGATTCGCACCTCATAAAAAACATCTCTATATGCACCTCTTCTCTCTTGAATTTTACTTAAACCACCCACAAGGTCAATACCAATAGCATCCTTTATTGACAAAACTTTGGTAATTGCACTTCGCTTGGCTATACAAATCCTAACATTTCCACCAAAAGCTCTTCTTTTAGCTTTATTTACGCAGTTTAGGTAAGCCGTGCTATTTTCTAAGCTAAAAATGATTTCCGTATTGTAGGGCGAAAATACCGACAGCTGATAGTTTTTTCTTATCGATGGCATGAGATATGATGTTGTAATTTTTGGTACTCGATCATTTATACTCTCCACTAAATCCTTTAAATACTTATCACGCCAGTTATCATCGATATAATGCTGCGCAAATGAGAAAAATCCATCAAGAGTTATCAAAGTATCCTTTAAAACGTTAGGATATGAAAAAACTGTTTGGAATGGTGGTGTTCTAAAGTTTAAAATTAATAGATAGACTACCATCTTAACTCACGTAAAGGATATTAATGTCTTATCTTCAGCCTTTTTGCTCTTATTAGTCTTGCCTCCCTTACTTTTGCTAATTAAGTCCTTTTCTGGATCGATTTTTAAGGCTTCTATAATCTTATCGATTTCTTTATTTATGAAATTCTTGTAAGTTTTCTTATATTCATTAAACTTGTTATCATCTTTATTGATAATGTTTATTTTTACTTTTCCAAATCCTCGGCAGATTGCACCACCTATATTGGTGAAGTTTTCAAGCGTTTTGATTACTAATCCCCATTCCACATCGGTTAATGGTATTAACTCCTCAATGTATGTTACAAATTCTGCTCCTGGAGCTACAGCTTCTCTAACAAATCTTTGCTGAACAGCAGATTCTTTAGAACCGCTCTCTTCTTCAGTTAAACCCATCATCTCGTCAAGTTCTTCAAAATTTGTTTGAATTCCAAGTTGATCAAGCTGAGACATCTTTACTTTGTCGTCTTTTCTCATCATCTGCACGGAAATCAGTATATCTTCAAGCTTTACCTTTGGTTCGTCTTCTATCAAGTCATCGATTAAGTCTTTGGTTTCTTCAACGATGGGATAACCAATACCAAACTTCAACTTACTAGGAACCATAAACTTCGCCAATGCACAACCCATTATTGAAAGTGGCAAGAGTGGTTTGACGTAGTTATTCATTTTTTCAGAAATTTTCTTTGCATTGAGATCATGTTCTCCAGATTTTGCCATTATGCCACCGCTAAATAACGTCATCAATGTTCCAGCATTTACTGTAATGTTTGAATTTCTACTTTGGTTAGATTTCCACGTCTCTTTTACATCTTGTAAGAACTGTATGACCATTACATCTCTAAATGCTCCTCTAATACTGTTTCCGGGGATAATAGGTATATCCAATACATCACCATTATCTTTTACAACGGGTAACTTGTACAATAACGTTGTAGTTCCAATGGATTCTAATCCTACGCTTAACGGTTCTTTTACCTTAAGTTTTAATATCACTCTCATTCTTTTCACCACCCTTGCTTGCAACGTAAAACACGACACTCAAATAAGGATAACGTCTTAGGTACTCTAAAACCTCAGTGCTTCCGATTTTTTCTATATTTTCAATTACATCTTTAAGGTTTTTGGCACGATCTCTTGACAAAAACACAGCATCTCCCGCAATTTCCTTTAATAACTTTTCCACAAATTCTTCAATGTTCTTAGCAGATCTTGAAACCATTGCAACGCGTTTGGCTAAGATCGAATTCCATTCATTTTTAACTTTATCGGAAACTTTACTCCAATCTACCAATCTACTAATGGCTCCTAATAACTCTACCACTATCTCTCTCACCTGATTACTATCTTTTACCTCCTCCTCTTGACTTTCTAACACTTCTACCACCTCTTTTTAGCTTGGGTAAATCACTTATACCGTAAATCTGCTTCAATGAACTTAAACAATCTAACACTTTATCTTCATGATCCTCTATAAACTTTACAATTTCAGAAAATTCATCGATAGTCAAATCGCTTTCTGAACCCCAGCAAACAACGTTATTTTTCAACGAACTTTCAAGTATAAACTTCTTTTTACTACTTCCGCTACCTTTAACGGAAGGATACATAAACTGTGGAGCATAGCTGATAACCAAAGGAATTAAAGCATATCTTGGATTTAATATGTAATTTGCATATTTATAACTATCTTTTCGTTTTACCAAATTGAACCATAGTTCGCTAAGAATTTTAAGCCAGAAGTTGCCAGCTATGCTGAGAGCCACACCATTTCCAATTGGTGCGTTAGTTTGTAATTCTGTCTTTAAAATGTGTGCAGGTTGTGGTATCTGAAAATTGCCATATCCCTGCTCCTCTAAAAAGAAACCAAACAGACAAGTAGGACAAATATAATCTCCTGAGAAAAGCATTTGATGAGTGTCTGTAAATTTCTCACTAAACGTAAATTGTTTATCGGTAGACTCTCCGCAAAATACACAAATTTTATTACCAGAATAAACACCCTTAATGGATTTTTCAAGATCATCGATTTGTAATGAAACTTTTTTATTGCTTAGCCACTCATTAAAATTATGCTTACTAAATTTTATAGTTGAAATTTCATCTATAATTTCTTTTAGATCAACATTGAAACCTGAATTTACGTAAATCAAAGCTCCGTCCGTAATTCCACCTATGACAAGTGTTGAAAGAGCATCCCCGTATGAAACTCTAATTCCAACGATCTTATCATTTTTAACACAAACGGTTGTTTCTTCATCGTTGTATTCGATAAAGAACTCATCTCCAATGTTTTTTATAACAGGTAGTCTTATGTCCAGTCGATTATCACTAATTTTTAATTTAAATTGACTTAAATCTAATTCATTCACAAATTTTAACGCATCATCCGATGATTTTAGTTTCGGGGTTTCTTTTTCTATTGGAGTATAGACATATCTTATCGTTCTAACACTTATAATATTTTCAAATCGATCTGCATAAGCTTTTGATAGTTTTTTAGTAAAATATTTGTATAAAACAGAAGCCACAGCAAATCTGTACCTACCCGATAACTTTAATGGTATTGCCTTTAAAAAGTTAGAGCCTTGTGTGATAATTTCGGGAAATAAGAATAACTTACTCTCTACTTGTCCAATTAAATCACTACTTTCTATACGTTTTATTGGATTTTCAGAACTATAATGATGTCCTGTAATTATTTCAGCAACAAATTTCACATCAAATTCATTACCCAAATCGTCAAGTATTTCAAAGTAATGATTTTTGTTTTGAGAGAAATGCCACCAACTCCAACCGTTTTTATATGGATACCAAAGCATCAAACCTTTAAAGAAATCGTGAATCAAACCTGCAATCGTTGTTTCTTTGTCGTTCATCTGTAAACTTGCTGATGCCACAATTAACATGTGGTGTGATAAATCATCGATTAAAGGTAAGGCTTGATCTTTCTTTTCGGATGTTCGTGCTAAAATACCTTTAATCATACACAAAATAATGGAATCAACAAAATATAAGGTTTTGTTAAAAAGTTACCACCAAATTACAAGAGGTTTGTATTTTTCAACACCAAGCAGATGCTTTATCAACTTGTAACATTCCAGTCTAATCAACCTCTGATACGAAACGTTTCTCTTCAACTGCTTATGCTTAATAGTCGATTCAAGTTTCTCGTTAAAAGCCTTGATAAACTTCCTATAGCCGTTTTCGTTCAACAAGACACAATTCAAATCCCTGTTAAAATCTCCAGCCTTTATAATCCTCTTGTTTACGAGATAAAATATCAGCCTATCAACTATGAACGGCTTAAAAATCTCAGCAATGTCTAAAGCTAAACTAAAACGTCTCTCAAATGGTTCATGCAAGTAGCTAATCGTTGGGTTGAGTTGTGTATGGTAAAGCTCGGAAATTATCGTAGAATAGAGCAAGGAATTTCCAAAGCTTATCATAGCGTTGATTTCATTTTTAGGTGGTCTTCTACTCCTCTCTCCAAATTCGAAATCTTTCAGAATTTCGTCAAAAAGCTTATAATATCTCTGTCTCGCCAAAGCTTCAAAACCCATGAGTTCTTGAATGCTATTGATCCCATCTAAATCAGCGTTAAAATCTAAGCTCAAACCGTAAGGAGCTAAGACTTTCTGCATGTTTTTTATAGCTCCTTCAACGAAACATCTTGCAAGGTACAACCTCTTATCTCTATCTAAGTAGTGTTCAACTTGCCTAACGAGCAAATCGCCAGAGATAAGCGTTTCCCTTGGGTAAAAGCTACCAATGTAATAACCGTATCTGTTGAAGAAGTGTATGCAGACTCCCTCTTTAGCAAGTAGAGATATCGCTTTAGAAGTTATACTTAAAGAACCTAAAGCATAGATAGAATAAATAGCATTTATCGGAATCGGCTTTTTACCATCTTCGTTTTCAAAGTAGAGCGTATTCTCCTTTCTTATCAACTTACCATTGGATAAGATATAAAAATTCTTTTTCTTCATAAATATCACCTAAGAAAAGCAGAATTCAAAATAAGCACATCTTCTACATTGGCTCTTGTAATTGGGCTTAGGCATTTCGCCTTTGATTAACTCTTCGATATCTTCAAGCACATTCATCAAAACCTTCTCATCTTCCTCATTTAACTCAAGTTCAACAGTCTTCTTAAGTTTTGGATAAGTTAGAACAGCTTTAGCATTAATTCCAAGTCTTTTGAGGTAGTAAAGGTAGTAAAGTGTTTGAAATACGTGAGCCTTCTCAAGCTTATCCGATCTCTTAATTTCCCTTATTTCAACAACATCTCCTTTCTTGACGACATCTATAGCGATAGAGCCTATTTGAACGTCTTTATCATATCTATCGTAAACGTTTAAGTGTAGAATTTTACCAAGCTTAACCAAATCGCTTTCATGCTCCATTCCAATGTTACGACTAAAGAGCCAGAGTTTTGTCTTGCACACGAAATAGTAGTTGACTTGAGTACCTCTTATATACATTTCCTCAAGTAGCATTAAAATCTACTGTGTTTTTAAACAAACAAAAAAGTTTCGATGCGTGTAGTGAATCGATGACAGTTCTGGTAAAGAAGTATAAATGAGTTTAATTGAATAAGTTTATAGTTTTTATATGTCTGTTTTGGGTTCTGATGCTATCATATTTTTATCTCTTGGGTATTCTTTATAAAAACGGTTTTAATTTTGAATTTAACTTGGCATAGATTGTTATTTTCAAAAAGGATTGATAAATAAAAATCAGGTATCGTTATAAGTGTGTAGCATTATTTAAGTTGTCAGAATCTTTTAAATCAAACAAGCATTCAGAAAGCTTTAAATCTTGAAACGATCAATAAACTAATACAGATAAAATCAGACTAGTATAGGATTGAAATTATACAACGTTGGAATACACGATTTTAGACTAAAGCAAGATAAAATCAGACTAGTATAGGATTGAAATCCCATCTGGTTTTGCTTTAGAATAGTCAAAGTTTTGCTTTGATAAAATCAGACTAGTATAGGATTGAAATGAAGGATCGAGAGGTTTCGGAAGGTTTAGAATTCAAGTGATAAAATCAGACTAGTATAGGATTGAAATTTTTCTGTGAAAACGTCTTAGAAATTTGGAGAATGGGATAAAATCAGACTAGTATAGGATTGAAATCTTATTGTAACCTTGGATGGTTCTGGTTCTTTAACAGGATAAAATCAGACTAGTATAGGATTGAAATTTGACCAAAGCTCTGGAAGAGATAAAGCAAAACAAAGATAAAATCAGACTAGTATAGGATTGAAATAAGAAAACGTAAACAGCAAACGCTATTAGTAAAAAGCCGATAAAATCAGACTAGTATAGGATTGAAATTTTGTTATTTTTTATAATATTTGTTCTAATCCCTTCAGTGATAGCAGATAAAATCAGACTAGTATAGGATTGAAATAAAGGAAAGATCGAAGCTGCAATGTCTTCTGGAGCAGGATAAAATCAGACTAGTATAGGATTGAAATAGCTCTTAGAGAACTCATCTTCTACCCTCCTTCTCTTGATAAAATCAGACTAGTATAGGATTGAAAAATGCCTGCCAACTTCTACATAGCGTTATATGGCAAACCAGCGATAAAATCAGACTAGTATAGGATTGAAAGTGCTCAGCCCGCACCACGCCATGATATGATATACACAGGATAAAATCAGACTAGTGTAGGATTGAAAGTTAGAATCGACCTCCTCAAGGGTAGTTGTATTTATACATACTTCGAAAAGTATAAATTATATAAGGTATTAAGATAAAGTGTGGTATGTCCGTTTTGTGGTAGTGGTGATATAATAAGGAAGGGATATGAT
>Ga0190326_1000035_pt1 | contig 18938 bp, 20 predicted proteins | sample 4870111112_MG_FD_165049 | JGI IMG/M metagenome (GOLD analysis project Ga0190326, IMG submission 165049) | Hydrothermal vent sediment bacterial communities from Southern Trench, Guaymas Basin, Mexico - 4870-11-11-12_MG | ecosystem: Environmental > Aquatic > Marine > Hydrothermal vents > Sediment ... | reverse complement strand
GCTATATTGTGTCCTGTCAACTATGCGAGTATGTCTAATATGCAAGCACTAAGTCCGAGTCCCGGCGGGCCCGCCATACAACCATTCTCACCTCCAAGATTTACCTTTTGATATAGTCTCAGAGGGTTGCTGTGCGTCGAGTAAATAAACCCCCTAACGTGGTATACAGTAGGCGCGGCCGTGGTCTAGCCTGGACTAGGATGGCGGCCCTCCAAGCTCTCCGCCCCCTGCGCGGGCGAGGTGAGCCGCTGAACCCGGGTTCGAATCCCGGCGGCCGCACCAGTCTAGATAATCTTTCGATGTGTTTGACAGAAAAGTTTATAAGCGCTGTACCCCATGTTGGGTGAACCGGTCCCCCTGGGGGGAGGTCTTGGTTAAGAAGGAATTTAACGTATTGGATCACGAGCTAGTACCAAAGCATGTGTTGCTGGACAAGAAGACTGCGGAGCTAGTGCTGAAGAAGCTGGGAGTTAAGCCCTACCAGCTGCCATGGATCTATGAGAGCGACCCTGCTGCGAGAGCGGTAGGCGCTAAGGCTGGTGACATAATCATGATTATACGGGATAGTCCTACGGCGGGGAAGGCCGTGGCTTTTAGGTACGTGAGGAGGGGGTGACGTATGGTATCTTTACCTAAGGACTTCGCTTGGGTGCTCGTTAAGGCTTTCATAAAGGAGCGGGGGCTCGTGAGGCAGCACTTAGACTCCTACAACTACTTCATAGAGCACACTATTCAGGAGATAGTTAAGGAGGTAGGCGAGGTAAGGCCCGACATACCTAACGTCTACGTCAAGCTTGGCAGGATATACGTGGGCGAGCCTAGAGTCAGAGAGGCTGACGGGTCCGAGTCAGCAGTTACCCCGATGGTTGCTAGGCTGAGGAACCTCACGTACTCTGCCCCCATATACCTCGAGATGACACTCGTCGTAGACGGAGAGGAGCAGGAGCCTGTAACCGCCTACATAGGCGAGATGCCGATAATGGTGAAATCTATCAAGTGCCCGCTGTCACGAGCCTCCGAGGAAGAGCTAATCAAGATGGGTGAGGACCCACGCGACCCAGGCGGTTACTTCATAATCAATGGCTCAGAGAGAGTCCTGATAACTCAAGAAGACTTAGCGGTGAACAGGGTCCTTGTCGACTATGGGAGGCCCGGCTCTTCGGTCACACATGTCGCTAAAGTATTCTCGTCACGAGCTGGACAGAGATCCTCTGTAACTGTCGAGCGGACTAAGGACGGTATGCTCTATGTGAGCACTCCGGGCCTGCCGTCACGCGTACCTCTCGTCGTTATGATGCGCGCTCTCGGCCTAGAGAAGGACGTAGACATCATGATGGCGATCACCGACGACGAGGAGATACAGCGTGAGCTCCTCCCGGTAATAGTCGAGCAGGGAAGCATTGCGAGAACAGTTGAAGAAGCAATAGACTACATAGGCTCAAGAGTTGCCATTGGGCAGCCCAAACAGGCCAGGATTGAGAGGGCCCTAGACTTCCTCGACAGGCAGTTCCTACCACACCTAGGCAGAAGGCCTGAGGACCGCATCGCCAAGGCCTACTTCCTAGGCCAGATGGCTGAGCGCTTACTTGAGCTGTACCTAGGGCGCAGAGAGCCCGACGACAAGGACCACTACGCCAACAAGAGGCTGAAGCTCGCGGGCGACCTGATGGCCATGGTGTTCAGGAGAGCTTTCAGGAGCTTCGTGGACGATCTCAGGTACAACATGAACAAGCTGAAGAGCAGAGTCCGCGAGGTCAGCCTCGTGACTCTGGTGAGGGCCGACGTGATCACTGACAAGTTGATGAGTGCCATCTCTACGGGCAACTGGGTCGGCGGAAGGACTGGCGTGAGCCAGATACTGGACAGGACGAACTACCTCTCGGCGCTTAGCCATCTGAGGCGCGTTGTCTCTCCGCTTAGCAGGACGCAGCCTCACTTCGAGGCAAGAGAGCTGCATCCCACTCAGTGGGGTAGGATATGCCCCGTAGAGAGCCCCGAGGGGCAGAACTGCGGGCTCGTGAAGAATCTCGCGCTACTAGCTGTTCTCTCGATAGGAGTCGACGAGGAAGAGATCTACAGGTTACTAATAGACAAGCTGGGAGTCGTCGAGATAAGAAAAGCGCGCTCTGAGGGGATAAAGGGGTCTAAAGTCTTCCTTAATGGAAGACTAATAGGCATACATCCCGACGGAGAGGAGCTAGTCAGGACGATAAGGCAGCTAAGGAGGCAGGGCAAGATCCACCACGAGGTCAACGTTGCCCACTACAAGACCGAGTACATAGACGAAGTGTACATCAACTGTGACGCTGGCCGTGTCCTCAGGCCTCTACTCGTAGTTGAGAACGGTGAGGTCAAGCTCAGACCCGAGCACGTAGAGAAAGTCAGAAGAGGCGAGTGGACGTGGAGCGACCTCATAAAGCGTGGCATCATAGAGTACCTTGACGCAGAGGAGGAGGAGAACGCCTACATAGCTCCCGATGTCTGGAGCGTGGGCCCCGAGCACACCCACGCTGAGATAACGCCTGCCGCCATACTAGGCGTTGTCGCGTCTATCATCCCGTTCCCCGAACACAACCAGTCCCCGAGGAACGCTTACGAGGCTGCAATGGGCAAACAGGCCCTAGGCATACCCATGGTCAACTTCAAGCTCAGAATGGACCCGCGTATGCACCTCCTCCACTACCCGCAGAGGCCGCTCGTTACCACTAAGGTCATCGAGCTACTAGAGCTCGATAAGAGGCCTGCTGGGCAGAACTTCGTTGTAGCCCTAATAACGGGCGGTGGCTACAACATTCAGGACGCAGTTGTCATTAACAAGGCATCAATCGAGCGCGGTCTCGCACGTTCCACGTTCTTTAGGACTTACGAGACGGAGGAGCGTAAGTACGCGGGTGGTCAGGAGGACAGAATAGAGAAGCCTGGAGAGGAGGTCGTCGACAGGAGGCCCGAGAGTGCGTACGAGAAGCTTGACGAGAAGGACGGCATAGCGGTACCCGAGACCGAGGTGAAGGGAGGCGAGGTTGTAATCGGCAAGACTAGCCCGCCGAGGTTCTTCGGAGCCTTCGAGTACAGGCCAGTCACCCGGCGCAGAGACACGTCGGTAGCCCTACGTCACGGTGAGAAGGGGATTATCGACAAGGTAGTGCTGGCTACATCGTCTGAAGGCACAACGCTAGTGAAGGTTCGCGTGAGGGACCCGAGAATACCCGAGCTAGGCGATAAGTTCGCGTCTAGACACGGCCAGAAAGGCGTCATAGGCATGATAGTACCCCAGGAGGACATGCCATTCACAGAGGACGGTATAGTCCCCGACCTACTAATCAACCCGCACGCTATACCTTCGAGAATGACCGTGGGCCAGCTGCTTGAGTCCATAGCCGGTAAGGTTGCTGCGTTAAAGGGCGAGCTAGTGGATGGCACGGCGTTCGAGGGGGTTAGCGAGGAGAGTCTCAGGAAGGCTCTGAGGCAGCTAGGCTTTAGGAGCGACGGCAAGGAGGTGCTCTATAACGGAATCACTGGCGAGAAGATGGAAGCTGAGATCTTCATCGGCGTAGTGTACTACCAGAAGCTCCACCACATGGTCGCCGACAAGATGCACGCGAGGGCGAGAGGGCCTGTGCAGATACTGACTCGTCAGCCCACGGAGGGCCGTGCGAGAGAGGGCGGGCTGAGGTTCGGAGAGATGGAGAAGGACTGTCTAGTGGGTCATGGCGCATCGATGCTGCTACGAGAGAGGCTGTTCGAGTCCGCCGACAAGACAGTGATCTATGTGTGTGAGAACTGCGGTTTCATAGGCTACTACGACGCTAGGAAGAACACGCCGATGTGTCCGCTGTGTAAAGATAAGGGCAGGCTGTATAGGGTGTCTGTCTCGTACGCGTTCAAGCTTCTCCTCCAGGAGCTCATGAGCATGGGTATAGCCCCGCGTATAATCCTCAAAGATAAGGTGGAGGTGGCTAGGTAATGGCGCTTGCTCGTGTAGAAGAGGAGACTAAAGTAATAGGTGCGATAAAGTTCGGGCTCCTCTCGCCCGACGAGATCAGGGCGATGTCTGTAGTCGAGATAGTCGAGAGCGAGACCTACGATGAAGAGGGCATGCCAATACGCGGCGGGCTTATGGACCGCAGACTAGGCACTGTGGAGCCCGGGGTGCGGTGCGAGACCTGTGGCAACTTCGTAAACCTCTGTCCCGGACACTTCGGCCACATAGAGCTGGCCCGGCCTGTAATACACCCTGAGTTTGCTAAGCACATTCATGTGTTGCTGAGGGCTACGTGTAGGAACTGTGGCAGGCTCCTACTACCTCAGGACGAAATCGAGAGACTAAGGGAGCACATGAAGAAGCTGGAGAAACAGTGGGTTATGCTGAAGTACAAAGAGGCAGAGGCAATTGCTAAGAAGGCGATGCAAGTCAAGACGTGTCCTCATTGTAACGCGCCGCAGTACAAGGTGATTTTTGAGAAGCCTTATTACTTCTACGAAGACCGTGGCGGTGTACGAGTAAGGCTAATGCCGACCGACATAAGAGAGCGGCTCGCAAAGATACCTGATGAGGACCTGGAGGTTTTAGGAATAGATCCCAAGCACGCCCGGCCTGAGTGGGCCGTACTGACCGTGCTACCTGTGCCACCAGTCTCTGTCCGACCGACAATTACTCTAGAGACTGGTCTTAGGTCCGAGGACGACCTAACACACAAGCTTGTAGACATACTCAGGGCTAACAACAGGCTGAAGGAGAACATTGAGAGCGGCGCTCCCAGCATGATAATCGACGATCTCTGGGACCTGCTCCAGTTCCACGTGGCCACATTCTTTGATAACGAGCTCTCGGGAGTGCCTCCAGCGAGGCATAGGTCGGGCAGACCTCTGAGAACTCTCGCGCAGAGGCTTAAAGGCAAAGAGGGCAGGTTCCGAGGAAGCCTCGCAGGCAAGCGCGTCGATTTCTCCGCAAGAACGGTGATCTCCCCCGACCCCAACCTTAGCATAAACGAGGTAGGAGTACCTATCGACATCGCTAAGATATTGCTCGTACCGGAGCGAGTCACAGAATGGAACATCGAGGAGATGCGAGAGCTCGTACGCAGAGGCCCGTACGAGTACCCTGGAGCTAACTACGTGGTTAGACCGGACGGCGGCAGAACAGATCTTCGCTACGTGAGAGACCGGGAGGCTCTCGCAGAGGCCTTAAGGCCAGGCTACATAGTGGAGAGGCACCTAAGGGACGGAGACATCGTACTATTCAACAGGCAGCCGTCTCTTCACAGAATGTCGATCATGGCTCACAGAGTCAAGGTACTCCCTCACAAGACCTTTAGGCTAAACCTTCTCGTGACACCGCCTTACAACGCTGACTTCGACGGCGACGAAATGAACCTCCACGTACCGCAGTCGGAGGAGGCCAGAGCCGAGGCCGAGACTCTAATGCTTGTGCAGGAGCAGATAATAACTCCTCGTTACGGTGCGCCCATAATCGGAGGTATACACGACTATATCACTGGTGCTTACCTACTAACTCGTAAAGACACGCTTCTGGACAAGAAGATGTTCTCTCAATTAGCCTACTTAGCTAAGTATGCGGGCGAGCTGCCAGAGCCCGCAGTTCTCAAGCCTCGTGAGTACTGGACGGGCAAGCAGCTCGTGTCGCTATTCCTCCCTGACGACTTTAACCATAGGGGTAGAGCTAAGATATGCATTGGCTGTCCCAGGTGTGACCCTGAGTACTGTCCGTATGACGCTTATGTGATAGTCAAGAACGGTAACCTGTTAACGGGCGCGCTTGACAAGAAGAGCGTAGCCGCTGAGGAGGCTGAGACTCTACTACACGAGTACGTCAGGAGGTACGGCAAGGCTAAAGCCGCAGAGCTCATGGACACTCTGTTCAAAGCCTTCATAGCCTACTTAGACATGCGCGGCTTTACCATAGGTGTAGACGATATCGACCTACCGCCTGAGGCATTCGAGGAGGTAAACGAAGCCTTAGAGGAGGCAAGAAAGAAGGTTAACAAGCTGATCGAGGAGTACAAGGCTGGCGTACTCGAACAGGCTGCTGGCATGACCTTAGAGGAGACTCTCGAGAACAGGATACTAAGCGTCCTAGAGAAAGAGCTAAGTAGCAAGATAAACGATATAATACTGAAGTATGCCGATAGAAACAGTAATGCGATGATAATGGCCTTAACAGGAGCCAGAGCAAACCCTGTCAACATAATGCAGATGGCGGCCGCACTAGGACAGACGACTGTCAGAGGCAAGCGAATTAGGCGCGGGTATTCTCAGAGACCTCTGCCTCACTTCAAGCCCGGCGACCTAGGCCCTGAGGCGCGCGGCTATATCAAGGGCTGCTTCAAGCGCGGACTCTCACCAGTCGAGTTCTTCTACCACTCAATGGCAGGCAGAGAGGGCCTCGTAGACACGGCAGTGAGGACTGCCGACAGCGGCTACATGTATAGGAGGCTGTCCAATGCACTCCAGGACTACGTGGTGTCATACGACGGTACCGTCCGCTCCTCTGAGGGCTTCATCATACAGTTCAGGTACGGTGAGGACGGCGTAGACCCGTCAAAGAGCGACCATGGCAGAGCAGTAAACGTAGACCGTATAATCGAAGCTATACTCTCTGAAAGGGGTGGTCACGAGTCTAAGCCTGCAAGCGAGGACGAGATAAAAGCGATTCTAGACGAGGTCTCAGTGCAGCTCCCAGTGAAGGTTAGAGACGAGATACTGGAAAAGGCTCTAAAGAACGCCCTGAGCAGGGACGAGATCGAGAAACTAGTGAAGCGCGCGGTTGAGGAGTACCGCAGAACGCTAGTCGACCCAGGCGAAGCAGTAGGCATTGTGGCTGCTCAGTCAATAGGAGAGCCCAGCACTCAGATGACCCTAAGGACCTTCCACTTCGCAGGCATGAGAGAGTTCAACATCACGCTAGGCCTTCCGAGACTAAAGGAGATAGTAGACGCTAGGAGGACTCCTGAGACGCCGATTATGTACATCTACCTCAAGGGAGAGTACGCGAAGAGCCGAGAAAAGGCGCTAGAGCTGGCAAGAAAGATGGAGCTTACGACTGTGAGGGATGTCTCAGAGAGTATAGAGGTCAACTATCTCACGGGCGAGATAATCATCAGGCTCGACACAGAGATGATGAGCGACCGCGGTGTCACCACTAAGGACGTAGTCAAGGCGATAAACAGGGTCAAGGGCAAGAAAGGGCGCGTAGAAGTCGGAGAAGAGGACGGCAAGCCCGTAGTCATATTCGACACAGGTACCACCGACGTGATAAAGCTAAGGAGAATGTACACGAGAGTAGGAAACCTTAAGCTACGCGGTATCAAGGGCATCAAGCACACGGTCGTCCGCGAGATAACATCTAACGGCAAGAAAGAGTACATGATCGTAGCCGAAGGGTCCAACCTAGCCGCGGTCCTAGCGATGGATGGCGTCGACCCGCGGAGGACGATAACTAACGACATTCACGAAATCGCGGAGGTCCTGGGCATAGAGGCCGCTAGAAACATGATAGTAAGGGAAATGAAGACGGTCTTGGACGAGTTCGGCTTAGACGTGGACATACGGCACATCCTACTAGTAGCTGATGCGATGACTTTCACCGGTAAGGTGAGAGAGGTAGGCAGGCATGGAGTTGCTGGAGAGAAGACAGGAGTGCTTGCCAGGGCAGCGTTCGAGGTAACCGTGAAGCACTTGGCTAATGCTGCCATGAGAGGTGAGGTAGACGAGTTAAAGGGTGTCACTGAGAGTATAGTAGTCGGTTCAGTACCTGTACCTGTGGGTACTGGAACTGTGAGGCTGTTAATGAGCTTCGGAGAGACTCAGGCTTCAAGTTAGGTAGCCTTCTCTTAATTCTCTTTTCATTCTTTTTATTAACTGGTAAACAATGCCAGTTTATAGGGGCTTGTTCTCCAAATGCCAGTATAGAGCTAAGCTTACGATAGCTATTGGTATTGCTAGCAGTGCGAATGCTGATACGGGGTCTGTAGCTACAATAATCGCGCTAACTGCAAGTACAAGCAGCATAGCTACTAGACCTAGAATTACTAGCGAGTGTCTTAAGCCTCCTAGCGACTCTTCACTCCATTCCGAGGGCGCTTCCGGTAGCGCACGTGCTACGGCTGAGGATGTTATAAGAGATCCCAGTATTCCTATAGTAGCTCCTAACAATAGAGCGTAAATAGACGCTTGCAGGTGTCGGGTAAACGCAAAGGTTATGACTGCTACGGTTAGGCTACTGGCGACCACGAAGACTTGGGCTGCAAGTGTTTTTGCGAGGGCTATTCTCTTCCTAGTGAGCGGTAATACGTAGAGTAGCTGCGCACCCTTCCCTTCCACAAAATATAGGTGAAGTATAGCTTCAGCACCCACCATACCGGCAATCGAACCTGCTAGTATAGCTATGTCCCAGGGATCGAGGAAGCTGTGAAACGGCCATGCGAAGAAGAAGGGGAGTATCGCGAGTGTATAGATTACGAGGGCAAGTCTCCGGGGCTCTCTTATTAGGAGCTTAAGATCCTTGACCGCGTAGCCCCAGAGAGGACTTCGTAGGGTGAGGCCACGCCATTTAGGGGGCGTAGATGGGAACGTGCGCACGTGCTCAATTAGCGAGAAGCGATTCACAGCGAACCTGAAAGCTGCAAATGCGAAATAGATGCTTAAGGCCAACGAGACTATAGACCTCACGGGATTCACGTGTACAAACAGCATTCCCAGGAAGGGGATAAGAGCTAGCCACGGGCTCAAAGACTGCTCTTCTCTGATCGTGCTGATAATGGCACCCATAGCGAATTGCCAGCCAATCCATATCAGGAACAGGGCTAGCCACGCGAAGACTGAAAGTGTTCTCATTAGTGGGCTACACTTAACAGAGCTAGAATAGGTTCCTAAGGCAACTCCCACGCTTGCTGAGGTCATAGCGCACAGCAAGCACGCTACTAATAGCGTCACGAAGTGCAGAGGGCTTAATGCTCCTGAAAGGGTCCTAATTAGCGCCGCTAGGAGAACGAGAGCTACGGGAGTGAGCGCGCTTAGCCCACCCCAGTAGAGGAAAAGAGCCTCAATATAGGCACAGGTCGCTTCATGGCGACTAATGGGCAAGCTTCTAAGTATCTGCAGTAGGCCTTCAGAGGCGAAGACTGCGGTGAACGACGCAGACTCTATTATCAAAAGGAAGACGGTAAGGAGTATTGTGAGAATCGAAGCCGCAATAAAGGCTTTATCGACTTCCTCAGGCCTTGAAACCAATACTAGCAAGGCTAGAAAGCACGAGAATAGCCCGTAAAGTATCACCTGGAGAGCATTTGAGCGAATCACAGACGGCTCTGCTCTCTTGTATGCAATAATACCCTTCTTGCCCCAACTCTTCCTAGCCCTGTAAAGTATCTCGCGCGCGAGGACGTAAGAGAGTCTCAAGTCTCGCTCCCTCCGCGTAGAGACCTAATTATCTCTTCGTACTCACGTGAGTAACCCGTGACCTCTAGGTAGACGTCTTCCAGCTCCTTAGCTCCGAACAGCTTCGTAAGTTCGCCGGGTTGCCCTTCAGCTACTATCCTGCCCCTGTGTATTATGACTACTCTGTCAGCCACAGCTTCAGCTACTGGTAGCACGTGTGTTGAGAACAGGATCGTTGCACCTCGTGACGCTTTTTCTCTCAGCCAGGCCTTGATTATTCTCGCGCCCATGGGGTCTAGCCCGCTGAACACTTCGTCAAGTACTAACACGTCGGGGTCTCTGAGCATAAGAGTGGCGAGCATCAACCTTCTCCTATTGCCCCTACTGAGCTCTCCAACGAGCTTGCCCATCTCGTTCTTAAGATCCAGCACCTTCACAACTTTCGACACAGTATCTGGAGGCGGACTTACACCATAAACTGACAGAACGAACTCTACGAACTCACTAGCCTTTAGCGATTCAAACAGCAGTGGGTCTTCGGGTATGTAGCCTACGATCTTACGTGCCTCAATAGGGTCTTCTGAAGGGTCTATGTTGTTAACAAGCACCCTGCCGTGGTCGGGTGTAAGAACGCCTATTGTCATCTTGAACAGTGTAGACTTCCCGCTACCGTTAGGCCCCAAGAGGGCAACTATTTCTCCGTGTTCCACGGAGAAGCTGACGCCTCTAAGCACCTCTCGTTCTCCAAAGCTTTTGTATATGTTCTCGAAACTTATGCCTATAGCCATGGCATCACCATTATTTGATACTCTCTCAGTAATCGCGATAGACTATTGTGTTTGAGTAAAACACTGCCCGATGATATAAATTTCTCTTTTCATGAGTAGAGATGGCGCATGTCATTACGGTGCACTGTAATACGAGAAATCGCATTGTCGGGAGAAAGGAATTAATGCTTGATGAGAGGGGCTACGGAGGAAGCTTTAAATCCGCCTTACCCGCTGGTGGGGCGCTATGGACTTTGCCAGAGAGCTTAGGACGGCAATAAGGACGGGGAAGGTAGTGCTGGGCTCGCGAAGGACTATAAAGCTATTGGTGAACGGGCAGGCCAAGATGGTCATAATTGCTCAGAATGCGCCCGAACACATTAGACGCGACATCGAGTACTATGCAAAGCTTGCTAAGGTTCCAGTGTACGTATATCCAGGAACGAGCTGGGACCTCGGTGCTGTTTGTCAGAAACCTTTTATGGTCGCCGCGCTAGCTATTCTTGACCCCGGCGAGAGCAACATACTTGACTTGGCTCGGGAGAGGGGGTGAGAGCCCCTGCCCGAGATTAAGCTGACAGAGCTAGAGATGCAGTACATAACGCTTCTCGAGGGCATAACCGGTACTACAGTGATTGACTGCGTTATTGACGAGGAAAGGGGCCGAGTTATTTACCTAGTTAAGCCCGGAGAAGTGGGTTTAGCTGTCGGAAGAAACGGCGTCAATGTGAAGAGCCTGAGAAGGCTCCTGAAGAAGGACGTAGAAATAGTAGAATACGCCGACGACCTAGAGCAGCTCATAAGAAATAGCCTGTTCCCGGCTCGTGTTGACTCAGTACGCCTAAAGAAGACCAGTGATGGAAGAAAAATAGTTGTAGTGCGCGTACATCCCGACGATAAAGGCCTAGCAATAGGGCGAGGAGGTAGGAATATCGCTAGGGCTCGGCTACTAGCTAAGCGATACTTCGACGTGGACAACGTAGTCATAGAGTAGGACTCTTGGAAACTTTTAAATCGTCGGGATTCCCGTCATGCTGAGGCGGTAGTATGCCGGGGTCAAAATCACCTAAAGGTCAGTTTGCAGCGAGAAAACTCAAACTAAAGAGGAAGAAGTTCAGGTGGAGCGACATACATTACAAGCGTAGAGTACTGCAGCTAGCCAAGAAAGTCGACCCCTTAGAGGGCGCGCCGATGGCTCGAGGCATAGTCCTTGAGAAAGTAGGAATCGAAAGCCGCCAGCCCAACAGCGCAGTAAGGAAGTGTGTGAGAGTACAGCTAATCAAGAACGGCAAGGTCGTAACAGCGTTCTTACCAGGCGACGGTGCGCTCCTCTTCGTAAACGAGCACGATGAAGTAATCATTGAGAGAATAGGAGGCCCTGAGGGTAGAGCGTACGGTGACCTTCCCGGTGTAAGGTTCAAAGTAATTAAGGTCAACGGAGTATCATTGATAGAGCTGTTACGAGGCAGAAAGCAGAAGCCAATGAGGTAGCTGCAGAGACTTAGAGGGGTCAAGTTTGGAGAAAACTCCAAGGGTTAAAATACTCAAGAAAGAGGGCGAATACGTAAAGTTCTTACTAGAGGGAGTGACACCAGCCTACGCCAATGCACTCAGGAGGGTCATTCTCTCAGAAGTACCCACGCTTGCCATAGACGAGGTAACCATACTGACCAATACATCAGCGCTCTTCGACGAAATACTTGCCCACCGCTTAGGCTTAATACCCCTCCGTGTGGACCTAAAGACATACGACGTCCTCCGAGAGTGTTATGAAGAAGGGGATGCTGAGGCCTGCGAAGTCTACTTTTCCCTTAAGGTTGAGGCTGGCGAGAGACCTGTAGTCGTCTACTCGGGACACCTCAAGCTCGAGAAGCCGACGAGCGGCGTACTCACGACAGTACCACTCGATATCTCGCCCGTCTCTGACACTATTCCTATAGTTAAGCTCGGCCCCGGTCAAGTAATCGAGCTCGAAGCAGTTGCTCGTATGGGCGTGGGAAAGGATCATGCGAAGTGGCAGCCGGTCTGCGTTGCGGCGTACAAGTACAAGCCCGTGATTAAGATCCTAAAGGACAGAGGGCCTGAGGCGCTTAAATGTGCCGAGGTATGCCCCAAGAAAGTCTTCGAGATACGGGATGGAAAACTCGTAGTCGCCAGGCCCTTGGACTGTAGTCTCTGTAGAGAGTGCGAGATCCACTGCCCTGGCGTCGTGAAGGTGATGTGGGACGACTCTTGCTTCGTCTTTAAGGTCGAAGGCCTAGGCATGATACCAGTCTGGAAAGTGATAGACGTTGCACTCGACGTGCTAGCGAAAAAAGCTCAGAGGCTCAAAGAGGCCGTACTAAAAGTCGCGAGCAGTGAGGCCCCAGGCGAGGCGGGCGAGAAAGTTTAAATCCTTACTCTCTTAGTTGGCGGGGGGCCTACGATGAAGAGGACAGGGCCTACCAATATACACTTGAGGCTGTTAATCTCGAGGCTGAGGAAAGCCGCAAGGCAGTATGATGCGCCAATATGGAGAACCGTAGCCGAGTTTCTCGAGCGTCCTCGAAGGAAGAGAGTAGCAGTAAACCTCAGCAGGATAAACAGGTACACGAACGAGGGAGATGTTGTGGTGGTGCCCGGCAAAGTACTTAGCTGTGGCGAGTTAAACCACAAGGTCACAGTGGCGGCCTGGGCTTTCAGCGCTAAGGCTCGCGAGAAGATAGAGAGAGTGGGTAGAGCTATATCTATCGACCAGCTTTTAGAGGAGCGTCCGGACGGAAGCGGGGTGAAGATTATTGCCTAGCCAGCCAACTAAGGTCAGTATAATAAACGCCGAGGGGCTCGTAGCAGGCAGGCTCGCTAGCATAGTTGCTAAGCGCCTGCTCATGGGCGAGAGGATAATAATAGTCAACGCCGAGAAGGCAATAATCACCGGCAAGAGGAAGAGGATTCTCGAGTGGTACGGGAAGAGAGTCACTGAGTGGAGGACCTACTACAACCCCGAGAAGAGGGGGCCTAAGATACCGCGGCGTCCCGACCGCGTTCTCAAAAGGATGGTGCGAGGAATGCTCCCGCGAAAGAAGCCGCGAGGAAGAGAGGCTCTCAAGAGGCTAAAGGTCTACATGGGTGTGCCTCCACAGTATGCTACTGCAAAGTTCGAGGTTCCCGAAGAGGCCAAGCTCAAAAACAAGGACATACCGTACATGACGCTCGCCGAGCTTTACCAGGCCTTCGGCGGCAAGCTTTAGCATTTGATAGGCTAATATTTATAAGCATACAAGCGGGTGCACTTGCCCGGCGAGGCTCATGAAGATAGTACTCGTGTCCGCAAGGAGGAAGACAGCTAGGGCACGAGTCATAGTCAGAGAGGGTAAGGGCAGAGTACTGATAAACGGCGTGCCATTAGAGGTTCTTGAGCCCGAGGCTGTGAGATTGAAGATCATGGAGCCTATACTTCTGGCAGGAGAGGATATAATCAGCAAGGTAGACATCGAGGCCACAGCGAGAGGCGGCGGCATCATGGGTCAGGCTTCTGCGATAAGAACTGCTATTGCAAGGGCACTGGTCGAGTGGACCCAGTCAGAGGAGCTCAGGAAACTCTACCTCAGGTACGACAGGCACCTACTAGTCGAGGACCCGAGGCAGGCAGAGCCCAAAAAGCCTCGTGGCAGGTCGGCGCGCGCTAAGAGACAGAAGAGCTACAGGTAGTTAGGCTTCTATTGTCTCGTACCTTAATATCTCGTCTATAAGTTCTACGTGTGATAGAAACATCCTTCTACAGCAGTACCTCTTAATTCCCATCTCATCTAGCACCTTGCCAGGATGTTCTCCCTGAGAGACTCTTCTGGCAAACTCCAGCCATTTGTCGGCTATTAAGGCTCCACATGTAAAGCATCTAACGGGTATTATCATCACAGGTCCCAGGGAGGGCTAGTCCCGGCTCCTTTAAAGTTTTCCTTACGCTGCACATTAGCTCCGTGAGGCCTTCTTCTTAAGCGCTGTTGGGCACACTGCGAGGTCCTCCGGCCTTATGACTCCTCGACGTCCTTTTCCGAGCACTAGGTACATGTTTGAAGGGTCTTCAAGGGGGACAATATCGACGTCTCTAGTAAACAGCCACAGCAAGGAGGCAATAGCAGCTATCCCCCTAAACGTCAGAGGCATCGTAGCCGACATGTACCGACACACTCAGACTTTCAGGCGCTGTGTTCTCGACTATGAAGTCCCTGTAGCCTCCTCTAAATATTGCATATACTCTGTCTAATTCTTCGATCACTACAACTCCGTTGTCTTGGAGAGCGCACGTGGCTGAAGCGAAGAGTTTAGGTAAGTCCCACTCGTCGAAGTGTGCTAGCATCGCGCTGTACATTAAGACTATATCGAAGCGACCTAGCTGGTAGGCTTCTAGAGCGTCCATTACTCTAACTTCTGCTCTCACGCCTTCTTCTTGCGCGAAACGGGCAGCATCTCTAACCGCGTCTTCACGGATGTCGACCATCACTAGCCTCGACTTAACCCCTTTCTTACTTAGCACTCTAGCGAGTGCGACACCTCCTATGCCCCTTCCTGCGCCTAGGTCTAAAATCGCGAGGCCCAAGGTTCTATTGGCCAGTAGTTCCGAGAGCCATGGGTGGCTAAGTAGGGCTTCAAAGTCTCTCTGCGCCCGCAGGTACCTCCTTCTACCCTCAGGAGTCCAGGGATCGTCCTTCCACTGCGCTATTCTGTAAGCTTTCTCAAGATCTCCCGCTTTAGCGATCGTATGTCACCCCTCCCACTGGCTCGGCATCATTCTAATATGGCTTTGCAGCGCCCAGGGCCCAGCGGCTAACCGTAGCGAAGATTTTAAAGGCCCGTTATGTAACGCAGGCTAGGTGCGCTTTATGGCAGAGAAGTCTGAGGGCGGCGTGGAGGAGAGGGAGGAGCTGCTAATACCGCTGGAGATGTACCTAGCTTCGGGTATCCGTATAGGCACGAGGATGAAGAGCAAGTTCATGGAGCGCTTCATCTACAGCGTGAGGCCCGACGGGCTCTACCTCCTAGACGTTAGGAAGACTGACGAGCGCATTAGGATCGCTGCGAGGATGATCGCGCAGTACCCCCCCAACAAGGTCGTCGTGGTCTCTGCCAGACAGTACGGACAGCGCCCCGTAAAGAAGTTCTGCGCGTTAGTAGGCTGCATACCTATAGTTGGCAGGTTCCCGCCAGGCACTTTCACCAACCCCGCGCTTAGGACCTACATAGAGGCGGACCTCGTCGTAGTCACGGACCCCAGGATGGACGCTCAGGCCATTGAAGAGGCAGCTAAGATAGGTATACCGGTAATAGCCCTCTGTGACACCGACTCTCCCATAAGCAATGTAGACCTAATAGTGCCTGTCAACAACAAGGGTAGGAGGGCCCTCGCGCTAACCTACTGGCTACTAGCAAGGCAGGTACTGAGGGAGCGCGGCGAACTCCCGCCCGATGGCGAGCTCCCAATACCGCCCGACGAGTTTGAGGCCAAGATGATTGCGGCAAGGGAGGTCATTTAAGGGCGTCACGGCTATTCAAACGGTGCTTAACCTTGGCTAAGGTGCGGAGAGCTGCTGTAGCAGGCCTATTCTATGAAGCTGATCCCCAGACACTAAGAGAGCAGATCCAGGGACTCTTTCTCCATAAGTTAGGCCCCGGCAAGCTTCCACCAGAGCCTCAAGCTTTTTCCGGGCGAGTACTGGGTGCTGTGGTCCCTCACGCAGGCTACATTTATTCGGGTCCTGTCGCCGCTCACGCATATTTGAAGCTTGCAGAGGCCGGAAAACCCGACGTCGTATTCATTGTAGGCCCTAATCACTACGCTCAGGGCGATGCGATAGCTCTCTCCGCAGCCGACTACTGGGAGACGCCCTTAGGCATGGTCAAGGTCGCTAGCGATCTCTGCAGAGAGCTCGCTAGACGCAGCAAGGTGGCAATGCTGGACGACCTAGCGCACCTTAGAGAGCACTCGGTGGAGGTTCAGGTACCATTTCTGCAGTTCATCTTTGGCGAGGACTTCGAAATAGTCCCTCTAGTCATGACCATACAGTACCCCGACGTATGCAAGGTTTTAGGCCGCACGATAGCGGAGATCATCACCGAGCAAGGCCTGAGAGCCTATGTGCTAGCTAGTAGCGATTTTACGCACTACGAGCCTGGAGATGTGGCCGAAAGGAAGGACAAGGCCGCCATAAGCAAGATTCTGGCTCTCGATATCGACGGCCTATATAATGTCGTGGTCGAGACTCCAGTGTCCATGTGCGGCCCAGGACCTGTAATGGTACTCATGGCGGCGGCCAACCAGCTAGATGCGCGTAAAGTCGAACTACTGAAGTATGCGAACTCAGGAGACGTCACGGGGGACTATAGTCAAGTCGTGGGCTATGCGAGCATCCTTGTGAGTTGGTGAGGACTCGTGCACCTTACGGAGCGTAGAAAGACCGAGCACATAGTCATAACCGTTAGCGAGGACGTAAGCTCGCTCACGAGCCCGCTCTTTGAGTGTGTACACTTAGTGCACAGAGCCCTACCAGAAGTGAATCTAGAGGATGTTAGCCTCGAAGTGGAGTTCCTAGGTAAGCCTCTATCAGCTCCCCTAATAATTGCGGGGATGACTGGGGGTAGCGAGCTTGGTGGAAGAATAAACAGAGACATTGCGAACGCGGCCGAGAAGCTGGGGTTAGGACTAGGCGTTGGGAGTCAGAGAGCGGCACTTGAGAACCCCGAGCTTAAGTGGACGTTCAGGATAGTGAGGGAAGTCGCACCCAGCATCCCAGTAATAGCAAACATCGGTGCGAGCCAATTGGTTGAAAGCAGTGACCACGTAACGCTGGCAGCAGAGCTGGTCGAAATGGTGGAGGCCGACGCCGTGGCAGTGCATCTCAACCCGTTACAGGAGGCAGTACAGCCAGAAGGAGAGCCGCGTTATGCAGGTGTAATCGACGCTCTCAAAGAATTCGTTAAGGCGTGTAAGAAGCCTGTAATCGCTAAGGAGACAGGTTCAGGCATTTCGCGGGAGGATGCTGAGAGCCTACTGAAAGCGGGAGTGCAGGGAATAGACGTGGGAGGTGCCGGAGGGACCTCGTTTGCAGCCGTAGAGGCGGTTAGGGCCAGAATGAACGGCGACTTTGTGTCAGAACGCGTAGCTAACACTTTCAGGTCTTGGGGGATACCCACCGCTATCAGCATACTAGAGGTAAGATCTGTGTCTCGCGATGTGCTACTGATAGCTACGGGTGGTGTACACAGCGGACTCGATGCCGCTAAAGCCCTAAGGCTCGGTGCAGACATCGTAGGTGTGGCTAGACCGGTAATTAAGGCAGTACTCGAGGGAGGCTCGGAGAGAGTGATTAAGCTGCTTAAGTCGTACATGCAGGAGCTGAGAGTAGCCCTATTCCTTACTGGGTCTAGGAGTATTTCAGAACTGAGAGAAAAGCCTGCAGTTCTGACGGGTACTCTCAGGGAGTGGATAGTAGCTAGAAGACTAGAAGGAATTGCAAAAGAGTTAGCTCTGCTGTTTTAGACTCTTCTGCCGCGCCTACCTCCAGGCTTCCTGATCGTGTCAGTTGGCAGTGGCGTTACGTCCTCTATGCTTAAGACCATGAGCCCTGCTCGCACAAGGGCTCTTATGGCTGGTCCTGCGCCGGGACCAGGGGTCTTAGGCCCATAGCCGCCGGGAGCTCTTACTTTCACATGGACTTTCCTTATGCCCTTGTCAAGAGCTATGCGGGCAGCTCTCATTGCTGCCTGCATGGCTGCCCAGGGGCTCGGCTTGTCTCTGTCGGCTTTTGCTATCATTCCTCCTGTAACGAATGCTATGGTCTCAGCACCGGTCAGGTCTGTGATGTGAATTATCGTGTTATTGTAGCTAGCGTAGATGTGCGCTATTCCAGTGTCGCCTCTTAGCGCTTTACCCGGTCTTCCTGTGGCCTGTTTCTCACTCATTGTGCCTCGCCCTCTGCGGCCTTAGCTCTCTTCGCATAGGGAGAGAGGGGGTAGTAATCTATCTTATCCTCCTCGTCGCGGCTGACCAAGTGCCCAGGGCTCCTGACGCGGCGACCGTTTATGGCTATGTGACCGTGCACTATTAGCTGCCTTGCGTGATATATCGAGGTAGCCAGCCCTTTCCGGTACACTATAGTCTGCAACCTGCGTTCTAACACGTCATTGACTGTAAGGCTTAGCACATCGTCTAGCGTTGCGTCCTCGCTCGGGAGCAGCCCCATCTTGTACAGTTTCCTAATGAGAGGCTTGCTCCTCTTGATACGCTCCTCCTCCGGCAGGGCTAAGAGCCTTCTAGCCTTAGCCCTAATTCTCCTCAGTAAGGTCTTGGCTATCCAGAGCTCTCGCTTATTGCGTAGCCCATACTGGCCCATGAGTACGAGTTCCTGCTCGAGTATCTCCTTGCGCCAGGGATGTGAGGGGCCCTCCCACTTCTTGCGCGGCTTCTTAGGATCGCCCACAGCTCCTCACCCCGCTTACTTCTTCCTTCTCCTGACACCTACAGTCATGCCAGTGCGTCCAGTAGTCCTAGTGCGCTGGCCGCGTACTTTGAGGCCTAGCTTGTGCCTAATGCCGCGCCAGCACTTGATCTTCTTGAGGAACTCTATGTCCTGCCTGACGGTGAACACCAGGTCGGAGGTTATCAAGTGCCTATCGACTCCGAGGAACGGGTCTTTCCTCCTGTTAAGTAGCCACGGCGGCAGACCCAGCTTCTGCACCTCGTACAGTAGGGAGTCTAGCTCCTTCACCTTGTCCTCGGGGAGATAGCCTAGCTTCATT
>Ga0190326_1000034_pt1 | contig 19349 bp, 21 predicted proteins | sample 4870111112_MG_FD_165049 | JGI IMG/M metagenome (GOLD analysis project Ga0190326, IMG submission 165049) | Hydrothermal vent sediment bacterial communities from Southern Trench, Guaymas Basin, Mexico - 4870-11-11-12_MG | ecosystem: Environmental > Aquatic > Marine > Hydrothermal vents > Sediment ... | reverse complement strand
GAGGCACTCGCCTGGAAAAATGCGAATCCACTCCCTATCCTTGAGAAGGAGCTTGCCTTCCTGCGTAGGCACCTGGCAGCGTGGGTGCCTCGTATGGCCAGACTAGCAGCAGCCAGGGCCAGGAGTGATTTCTACAGGGGCTTGTCTACTCTTCTTCATCACTTTATAGTCAGAGATGTCGAGATAGTAGCACTAGTTGCGGACATGCTTAGCTCTTTAAAGCGCTCCTAAACCTCCCTATAAGCTCGCTGAGCACGGTATATGTTTGAATAGAGTCACTCTTACTGACGACAAATATTGAGTCCGTGTGGCACGAAATCACCTGTGTAATGTTTATCCCCTTAGACGCGAGGAGCGTCGTTAAATAGGAAATGACACCTGGAGTGTAGATTATTTCTTTAGGGCTTGTAAGAATAACAGCTGCCTGCTCTTCTATTACAGCCTCGATAGCCTCACGCGGCGCCTCCTGTAGCAGTTCATCAGAAGTTTCGGTGTCCATTATCAACGTCACGTGGCCAATTCCCTGAGTCATTTGAAAGAACCTGGCTTTCTCAGCCTTACTGAATATCTTGTCCATCATCTTTAGCGCCTCCTTTTCCCATAGAGTCACTACTGTTATGTCATCCACGAGTGTGAGAGAACTCTTGCTGATAACCGAAACGAGTCTCTCCTCAAGAGAGGCCCTCCTAAGCGCCTCTTCCCTGGCGAGTCTCACTATTGCCATCTTAATAGATGACGTGTTTACTTTTCTTCCTAGTCTCTTCTCTATATCCTCTTTAAGTTTCCGAGCTAGAGCTGAGTAGTTAACAATGCCGAGTCTTATCGACTCTAGCACGCAGGGTCTTAGCGCTAATGCTTCTCTAACAGCACGACTGACACTTACTTTACCAGGCACCGAAAGCACCCCTTGGCACGTATGTGTTACATTTTATAAGTATATTTCTCGAAGACCCTGAAAAGATTACGGGTATCGAGTCTTAGCTAGAGCACTAAGAATGGCATATCTGTTACATATAGAACTATAAAATAAATTTTTTGTTTGAAAATGTGACATAAGTGTTATAAACTTCCAAAATCTTCCTCGGCGAGGTGATCGCATGGTCGAGAAGAAGGTAATTGTGGTAGCTGTTGCTGCCTTGATAGTAGGCCTACTGCTCGGCTACGCCCTAGCGGTTCCACATATCAATGCATTGAAGCATGAACTCGAGACGTTGAAAGTCTCGGTTAAAGAGGTAGAAGCGCTAAAGAAAGAGTTGGACTTTTTGAAATCAGAGAACGAGAAACTAAAGGCGGAGCTTGCTAAGTACAAGGCTAGCTACGTTGATAAAATCAAAAAGCGGGGCAAGATTATTCTTGGAACGTCTGCTGACTGGCCACCTTTCGAGTATGTTGATGCTCAGGGCAACATAGTCGGTATAGACATAGAGATTGCTAAGCGGATCGCTGAGAAGCTCGGCGTAGAGCTGGAGATAAAGGACATGAAGTTTGCTGCGCTCATAGAGGCGCTAAAAGGCGGGTTAGTAGACATAGTAATAGCCGATATGACGCCTACAGCTAAGAGGGAGCTCCAAGTCGACTTCTCGATACCCTATTACTTCTCGAAAGGCCATGCCGTTGTAACGCTTAAGGGCAAAGTTATCACGTGTGTTGAGGACCTCTACGGCAAGAAGGTCGGCGTCCAGCTGGGTACGACCCAGGAGGAGTGGGCTAAAGCTAACCTTAAGGACAAGGCCGAGATACTGTCGTACGACAAGGTTTACCCTGACATGGTAATGGTTCTTAAGAGAGGCGATGTTGACGCAATTATCGTTGGAGACATAATTGCTAGCGTACTTACTACCAAGGACCCAGAGCTAGTAATTGCCTTCTACATAGGGGCCCCGACTCCTGGTGCGGCTGTAGCCGTGCCCGAAGGAGCTGAGGACCTCAAGTTCGTAGTTAACCAAGTGATTGAGGAGCTAGTTGAGAGCGGCGAGATGCAGAAGATCTTCGAGAACGAAATAGCTAAGTGGCTAGGCATGGGAGGCTAGACCCCTTCGGGGTGCCTCAAAAATGGAGGACACACTTTCTTTTGTTTTAGGCATTTTACCATATCTACTAGAAGGCGTGTACATCACGCTCGAGATTAGCATAATATCGTTCGTCATGGGCTTTGTACTAGCGTCTCTGCTCACCCCTACGAGGCTTTTTGCGCGACCACCGCTCTCGTGGATAGCGAGAGTCTACATAGAGGGTTTCAGGGGGACACCGCTTCTAGTCCAGCTCTTTGTGATATACTTCGGCTTGCCGGCTATCGGCTTTAAGTTTGACGCACTTACTGCGGGTATTATCGCGCTCGGCCTCAACAGTGCAGCTTACCAGGCAGAGATTCTAAGGAGCTCAATCAAAGCAATACCCGAGGGGCAGTTCTTGGCAGCCGAGTCCCTAGGCATGTCTACGGCTCAAATCTACCGCTACGTAGTTCTCCCACAGGCCGTTAGGACTGCGGTACCAGCATTAGTTAACGAGTTTGTCACACTGATCAAGGAGAGCTCGCTTGTGTCCGTGATAGGCGTCGTAGAGCTCACTAGGAGAGGTGAATACGTTGTTGCCTACACGTTCCGGGCCCTTGAAGTGTACTTAGCCGTAGCTCTCATATACTTCGTCCTCTGTGCGATATTCTCTCAGACAGCGCGAGTAGCTGAGCGGAAATTCAGAATACCAGGCTACGAGAGAGGTGGTGCCTAATGGACGCACTCATAGTCAAGGAACTCAGAGCTGGCTATGACGGACATGAAGTTCTCAAAGGCATCTCGCTGCGAGTCGCTCGTGGAGAGAAAGTAGTGATCATGGGTCCCAGCGGCTCGGGCAAGTCGACTCTTCTAAAGTGCATCGTGAGACTAGTTGAGCCCTGGTCTGGAGAGATAATAATAGACGGTATTAAAGTGACAGGTAAAGGAATAGATATAAGGAAAGTGAGAGCGAGAACAGGCTTCGTATTCCAAAGCTTCAACCTATTTCCCCACATGACCGTGCTAAGAAATGTTACTCTTCCTTTGGAAGTAGTAAAGAAGATGCCGAGAGAGCTTGCAGTAAAAAAGGCAATGGAGGTACTGCGTGCAGTTGGCATGGAGGAGTACGCTGACAGATACCCCTTACAGCTCAGTGGAGGACAGCAGCAGAGAGTAGCCATAGCGAGAGCCCTGGCCATGGACCCTGTTCTCCTGCTTCTCGATGAGCCTACTAGCGCGCTCGATCCGGAGCTAAGGGAGGAAGTCCTCGAAGTGCTACGGGCCATAGCAAAGCGAGGCATGTCGATGCTGATCGTTACTCACGAGGTAGACTTTGCGGAGGACGCTGCTGATCGCGTGGTGTTCATGGAGGGCGGAGTGATAGTCGAGGAAGGCGAGCCTGAAACCGTGCTTCGCAACCCTCGTAAAGAGAGAACAAGACGCTTCCTAAGGAGTGTACTCAAGCGGTATGGTCTCTGAAAGGCAGTAATTTTTTCTTTTGTAAGCTCGCTCACGGTAGCCGTGATAGAGTAAGTTATGGAGGATAGGCTAGCAATGCTTAAAACTGTGGGTTAGTGTACATCTCGCAGATGATGACACGAATCCGGATAGAGCGGTGATAGAGGCCGTCGCGTCTGACACCTATTTCTTCTATACGCTCTTGAGAGATTAGGATAATACCATAAGGCTAGCACTAGGAGAGGGTGAGAACTTATGGAGATAGTATTGAGCTTCGCAGAGTTCATAGGGCTCATACTAGGCTTTGTAGCTTTAGTCGTGCTAGTCTACATTATAATATATGAATACCGGCTCTGGAGGCGTAAAAGAGCGACTAAGCTGCTGGTTAGGCCCGCGGAACAATGAGCCCGTCACGTAACTCTAGGAGCGGGGTGACACGGGACACCTGTCCGTTCTCCATCATAGAGCGTAACACGTTCTCGTGCCATCTAAGGCCTTTCCTGATAGGTCTCGGATAAACATCTATTCTGCTACCAGCAGCCCATCCAGGCATTCTGCGCAATGCGCTCATAATCCTGAGCACTTCCATAGGCCCTTCTCTAACCACTAGTCTATAGACCTCTGCTAAGGTCGGACGAAGAAGGTGCCTCACTCCCAGCAAGTGCGCGCCACAGCACTCTGGCGACGTGTGCGCATCGAACAGTCCTTCCTTGCACGTCGCGAATGTCAAGCCTTTCTTGGATGCGATGTCACGCATAATGGCTATCTTCTCGCGCCTGTAGCTAAGAGGAGGCTTAATAGGTCCCTTACCGGGCTCCATGCTGTAGGTCTTCCATGCCAGCTCGTAGGGCTTTTTATCGAGCGCTAATTCTCGGTAGAACTCTAGTGCTTCCTCTTCGATCCTGAGGTACTCTACCACTACGTGTTTAGCTCCGGCCTCTACAAACGCCTCAAACGCTTTCTCGACTTCGCTTTCAACGTCTGAGAGGCCTGGTATGAGCGGCTGATACCTGACCACTAGCGGCACTCCTCTATCTGCTAGCTTAGAGGCGGCGTCTAGGAGTTCCTGAGGGCTAGGGGCCTTTGGCTCTAGTTTCTCGTGAGCCGGTCCCAAAGTTGAGACACTCACTTGAAGTACCACTAGTCCCTCCTCACTAAGCTCCTGGAAGAGGGCACGCCAGGGGTCCTTAGCTATTAGCGTGGACTTAGTGTTCACTATGAGTGGATACTTTAGCCTGAGCGCGGTCTTTAGAATACGCAGGCTGAGCCGTTTTTCTTCTTCGGCTGGCTGAAAAGGCTCAGTAAGCGTGCTGAGTCTGAAAGGAACAGGAGTTAGGCCCGAGCTTACGACCTCAGTAGCGGCGCGCTCGAAGTCCCACACTTGCTGAGGCCCGCCCTTAGCAGGATACCACCTTGTATAACAATAAGTGCACGCAAAGGGGCAGCCCGCATAAGGCTCGATTCTCAGGATTAAGTAGCAAAGTCCGCTTACATAGGGGCTAGCGCCTATGAACAGATACTCGCCCCATCTCTTGCCCCGCTTGCGCCTGCGACCACGCCGCAAGTCCCTCTGCCCCATCGGTCTGCACCGATTGCATGACTCAGGTTGATCTTAAGGTCGACTCACTCGCTAAGGATTGGAACCGGAGCTATATTAGTTCCCATTCAGGCCCAAGAAGCTCGGCGTCAGAGGCGAAAAGACTCATCACCGGTCATGAGACCGTCGCTTCGTCATCCGCTAACTTGTGAGCCTTAGATTAGCCCTAAATTTCTTCCGTATAATGCTGAGCGACTCCTTAAATACTAAAGAGCAGTGGGTGTAGGGGGTGGTTGTGTGGTCAGGGTTTCTCCAACCCTTCTCTCCGATTATGTCGGAAAGTATGGAGTAGTAGCGAGAGCGGTCAGTGTGTTGGAAAAGGATCCTGAGGTTGCAAGCCTGCTGAGAATGAGTAATGTAATGGCTGTATCGAGGCTTGGTTACAACGATCACGGGCCCGTACATGCTAGGATAGTGGCTGGTGCAGCTCTAGAACTACTCGAGAGGCTTATAGCAGAAGGAGTTCAGCTGACCTCTATAAAGGACGAAGTGGCCCGGAGCGAAGACGAAGTTCGAGCCATTGTAGTGTTCGCCGCATATCTCCATGACATAGGCAACGCAATCCACAGGGACATGCATGAGGTTCTGGGAGCCCTAATCGCTAAGGACGTAGTCGACAGACTGCTCCCCAAAGTCCTTGAGGGGGTAGGTGATAGGGTCTACGCGTTGAGACAAGAGATACTGCACGCGATTCATGCAACAGCGTACAATGCTAGCTGCCTCACTGTGGAAGCGGGAGTCGTCAAAGTAGCCGATGGTCTGGATATGTCCGAGGGCAGGGCGAGGCTGCCTTACAAGCTGGGCAAAATAGACATACACTCGGTATCCGCTTTAAGCATAAAGCGCGTCGATATAGAGAGAGGTGAACATAGACCGATTAGAATAGTAGTGCAGGCTGAGGACCTTGCAGGATTATTTCAGATCGAGAGAGTCTTGCTGCCTAAGATAAGGACGAGTGGCCTAGAGGACTACATCGAGGTAGCAATGTATGCACGTGAGAGGCTCTTGATTACCTATCCTCGCTGAACTCTGCTCAGCAGCTCGCCAAGTACTTTCAGTATTTCTTTCCTGTCACAGATATTTAGTCTTAAGGAGCGTGGGGAGTCCGAGGAAGGCCCAGTCAGCGCCACAATATAGGGCTTACCAAGTTTCTTCGCGAACTCTATGTACTTCCCTCCCTCCGAGCCATGTAGGAGTACTATTAAGGCGTCCACACCTCGCGCTAGTACGTCAAGCATAAAAGAGAACCTTTCCTGGCCTGGGGCTCCAAAGAGGTGCACTTTAGTCCCGTTCATCTCAACAACACCATAATCTAAGGCTACAGTGAATGTTTTCTTCGAGCCTAAGGGCACCTTTAGTGGGCGCTCAGTCAAAACTGCGTTCGGGCATACGGTCTTTATGAGCGTCGTTTTCCCCGCTCCGAAGGGTCCTATTACAAGAACCTTCACATTGCGGGCACACATAGCTGCCCCCGCTCAATATTGTGCCGTAATGCTAAAGCTGAAAAGGAGGTGGCAATCTCAGACTACATACGTACTATGTCAGCAGTAACGGGGCCACCGTAATCCGGTGTGCTAGAGAGGGGCGAGGAGGTTTGAGTAGGGACGTGGTAGTAAGCTTTTGGCTCGATGAGGATCTCTATACTAGGCTCAAAACGCTAGCTAAGGAACGCGGGACGACCGTGAGTATGCTAATAAGAGAGGCTATAAGGAGGTACGTAGAGAGCCTGGGCTATAATTATCCTTGCCAAGAGCACGATGATGAGGTCTCGGGGATCTCTGATTGATGACGAATCAATCCCGTGCTGAGGAGCGTAAAACGAATATCCCTTAAGCCTTTTCTCTTGAGCGTCTTATAGCTCTTTACTCACTGTGCTGGTTTATCTAATAATTATTTTGGTCCTATGAAAATTAGATACGAAATCTTGAATGTAATACCTAAGATATTCTTTGATAGAAAGATAGAAATAACGGGTTTTCACTTCGTAAACTAGGGCTATATATGGAGGAGCATGTAAGGAAAGAGGGTCTATTCCGGCATGTAATTTCAGAACGAGAGAAGGAGGAAGCAAGACGTGAGCTTTGGATCCGGTTCAAAGCATTAGAACCTCCTAGAGCACGGTTCCCTACTGCCCTCTCCTTTATAGCAATGTTCGTGTCGTGCTTTCATCTACTCGCCGTAGCGTCAGGACTACCTCTATACGGGCAGGTCTCTGGCGTAGTAGCAGCGGCTGTCCTGTTCATCTGTGCCATTACCTGCGCCGCTAATGCTGTCTACCTAGACTGGCTCGCTCGGGTAATCGAGACGCATAAGGAGGCTATAAGCGATATCAGAGAGACAATAATTGCTGACACCCGGCTGGACGACTTAGAACTAAGAGCACGTAAGTTAGAGACTGAAATGATTAGGCTTCGCCAGGAACTTGCTAGGGTCCTGAGCGCGATTTAGCTACTTCGACCTTAACCCGCGCGATCCCAAGCCCATACCCTCTAATTACCCAAGCTGCGAGTCTCGGTTTACATCTAGGAGTGTAAGCGACCACTAGCCATACTTCTCCCGGGCACTCTAGCATCCTCTGCCTATCGCTGAGCGATATAGAGGGCTCGTCACGAGGGTGACTGTGGAAAACGCCTATGTAGCTCATCCCCTTCCGTCGAGCGGCCAGGATAGCGTCCATCCACTCCGTTACGTCAAACCAGAAGGCAGTGGGCGAAGCCAAAATATTCCTCAACTCTCTGACCTCCTTAACTATCGCTAGATCTCCCTCTATCTTACCAGCTAGTATTCCGCATGCTTCAATAGGGTACCTCTGCTTAACAATCTCGATTATCCTGGCCCAGGCTTTTTGCGTTAAGACGAGCCTCGTGGGAGCCTTTATTTGTGCTATTACTTCGGCGTCGAGACCGTACATGTCTACACCGAGGGTTTCACACTAAGTCCTCAGGTATATTGCTTGGGTGATATGCTACTCGAGGACGCAGCCCTGCTCTTTTCAGCCTCTCTACGACGTGAGGGTATAGGAATACGTATTCCTCTTCGAGTTCCTCGACTAATACGGGGTCTATTTCCCTGAGCCTGTCTTCAAGCCATGCAAGGCTCTGGCCTGTCGAGAACGAAAGCATTACTGCAGGGTGGCACCTGACTCCTGCATCTAAGAGGTTCTCGAGAGCTTTAAGCTGAAGCTCGAAAGCCTCGGGTTTAGCTCCCGTGAGCCGAGCGAACTCCTCAGGAGTCGCCCCCTTAAGGGACACCCTTACGTGTACTCGTGTGAACCTAGAGAGGTCTCTAGCATACGACTTATCGTGACCGAGCAGTATTCCGTTGGTCTCAAGTACGAACGTGTATTTTCCCGCCGCTTCCACGAGTTCTAAGAGAGCGATGAGATGACTCCTTGCAATTGTAGGCTCGTTTCCAGATACCCTCATGAGTCTGTACCCTCTTCTCGACGCTATCTTGACGAGTCGCTCGAAAACTTCCTCTGGCGCATAGAACTTACCTATCTCCGCTGGTCTATCGCGAGGAGCCCCACTCCAGCAGAAAACACAGCGGAGGTTGCATCCTACACAGTCAGCCGTAGCTATGCCGCCATACCATCTTCCTCCCCGAAACCTGTAGTACTTTCTCTTGTTATCTCTCACGACTATCCTCTCTACAGCCTTTGCCAGCTCTACAGGGTCGAAACCTCTCATTGCCTTGCTTAAGGCGCTAGTCCCTGATTTCTACACTCCGGTCTTAGGACGCACTCCGAGCATCTCTGTGCTGAGCAGTAGAGCTTGTCGTGCAAGTAAAAGGCCGTCTGAACCCAGCCAGCAAGTGGGCCCAGAGCTTCCGAGGCCAGGCGCCTCAGGCACTTCGCGGCGAGGGGGCATTCGGGACACTTGTAACGCGCGCAGAGGTCCTTACGCGGCGGCGTAGCATCAGGCCAGAGGCCGAGCCTCCCTACCATTCTAGTAAAGTGCTTGTCTACGGGCACAGAGTTTGTCACCGCTAAGCCGAAGAGCAAGAACGCGTCTGCAACCTTTGGACCCACCCACTTGCACGAGATCAGCTTCTGTCTGACGCGCCAGTAGTCTCTCCCAATTGCACTAGCGGCGCAGAGAACTGCAGAGCCTAGCCTAGCTAACTGATAGCTCCTACCTACATCAGCGGCTCGTCTGCTTATCTCCAGGGGGTCGCTGGAGATTCGCCATAGACTCCTACACCACCTAAGGACGTTCGTATGGTAACTAGTGTTCTGTGACAGGAATATGGGGATGAACATTAGCAGCGGTTCGAGGGGGTTAACTGCTAAGCCCAGTCTCTCATAGGTCTCGAGTAGCGCCTCCACAAGCCATCGGTAAGAGCGCCTCACGAGCCCAGGGTCCAGTTTTTCCTGAAACCATGCACCGCTCCAGTACAGCGCCTCCTCCTCTCCACAGTCTGTTACTAGGTATCGTCCCTCGACTCTTATCTTGCAGCCTTTCCCCCTACCTACTACCTTAACGTAGCCGTTATTTAGAGGCTCCATTAACGCAAGGACAAAAGACGGATAGAGAGTCAGGTCGAGATCCAGCTTATGCACTCTCAGTCTAAGGGTCAACTAATCACCAGTGCTGCTACTATCCCCAACACTGCGGTACAGTCCCTGCCTACTTGACGAAGCGCATCGATTAACCCGTATTCACTTGCTGCCCTGAGGGGGTCCAAGTAAATAAGTAGCGGCCTACCTTTCTCAGAAGCAATGCGCCAATACCTCCTCTTGTCTTCTTTTATTCTCCTCTCGCGCTCCTTTAGTTCATTGTCGAGTTTATTCTCAAAAAGGGCGCGGGCAGCGCTATCAAGTGACCAGGCATAAAAGTCGAGGACTGTGTAATCCGCGATTCGCATATGGAGCTTCCACTCTTTATCGGTAAGTTCTCTGTCTGTGGCTACATAGTCGACAACTGCAGGGCCGAATTCGGAGTGCTCAACGCCTACTAGCATAAGGGGGCTCACGTAGGCCGAGGCCAGGCATAAGGCTTCAGCCGCCTCAGGGCTCAGCGCCCTAGCGAACACCGAAACTGCTTCTTTTACTTGAGGCGAAGGGTATGCAAGTTTTACTAGGACCTTGCGCTTCATTGCGAGATTCTCTGCGAGAGAAGGCGGCACACCGAGGTTTCTGTACCTAAACCTTGAGAGTAGCCATCTTAGTTTGTCTTCATGACCTTGCTTCCAGTAAATAACTCCTCTAAGGTTCTTTACGAGGGCTGCGTACTTGTAAAACGATACTTCGTCGGTCATTTCAGGACACCGCTAGCTTACTCTGCGCGCTTGGTGCAGGCTTATTGCGGTTGTTTCCTTTAACGTCTCTAGGACAACGCAGGTGAGGGTCTTTTCTACTCCAGGAATTGCCCTAACCTTGTCTATTACGAAGCGTCCAAGTTCACCTACATCGGAAACCCGAACCTTGACTATCATGTCCCAGTCGCCAGTCACTATGTGAACTTCCTGCACTTCAGGGAACTCGGCTATCTTTCTAGCTACATCTCTCTGCGAGGCACCGTGTTCTCGGGAAAATGAGACGAGCACGAAGGCCAATGTCTTTAGCCCGAGCTTTTCTGGGGAGAGTACAGCCCTGTAAGCTCTGACCACGCCGGCCCGCTCGAGCCGCTTAACTCTGCTGTGTACGGTCGTTACAGGTGAGCCCACCTTTCGGGCTAGTTCCCTGAGCGTTATTCGCCCTTCTCTCTGAAGTATCTCCAGTATCCTTAGATCTTTCTCGTCTAAGGAAAGAACCTCTTGCGAGTACCCTCGAGCCTTACTCGGCATAGTTGTCACCCTATACCCTTACGCAAATGAACTATTTTTAATTCACTAGGCTTGTTGCTGGTAACACAATCGGCTATATGTAGGCAGATGAGCCTTTTAAGCACTATCATTGAGTATTACGGGACATTTTTCGCTGCTGGATGGGGCATTAGGGGAGGATCTTTGAAGGTCTTAGTATGTGTTCTAAAATAGATTCTTGACGCGTATTTTATGCAACGTATGTAACGTTCAGCTGTGGGCTAAAAGATATAATCGCCCTTAAGTTATATAGCAAGCAGTTAGTAAATTAGTGAGTGACATCATTAGTCCTAGCGGGAGTTCAGGGTGTAGTCCCTTGGCACGGATGGTCTTCGAGAGGCCAGTCTCCGAGAGAGCGATTAGGAGGGGAGAGGAGATACTAAAGAAAATGGTAGAAACTAGTGGTGGTGCAATAGAGGCGGCTCTAGTGGTTGGGGAGGACGGTCTGCCAATAATCCAACACTTACCGAGTAACATAGATGCAGACGCGCTTTCGGCTTGTACTCTTGCTCTCGTAGGAGCGCTTGATTCAGCTTTGAGTCTACTAGGTAGTGCTGGATTTGTGCGATTAGACGTAAGGCTAGAGGATGATAGTCACTTAGTAATCACCCCCATAGGCGACAATAATCTACTCGTGGTCAAGACTAGGAAATCCCCGAATCTGGGTCTCGTTTACCTACTTATAGGCAAGTTTTCTGCTAAAATATCTCAGGTGATCGAGGAAATGGGCTAAAAATAGGGGTTCTTTATGGCAGTATGCGAAATAGACCTAGACGAGACCCTCAAGAGTCTAGAGAAGGAGCTAGTGGATGTGCTTCGATTCAGCGGTCACATATACTTCCTAAGTCTGTTTGATGATAGGGGAAATCTAGTCGTCTCGACGTCTACTAACAGTCACAGACTGATGGATCTCGTACAGAAGCTCGTTCAGGAGCATGACACCATTAGGTATGTCGAGATAGAGGATAGTAGCCATAAGGTCTATGCACTTAGGGTTGAAGGGAACTTCGTGGTATGCGCGTTGACGAGCAATGAAGCGAGGAGTGGTCTAGTAAAGCTACTTTTGCATAGGCTATCCTTAAGAATAAAGCCTATATTAACGGAGTTAAAGGATGTCATAGCACAGCAGGAGGTCACACAGTACTCAGAAGTACTGAGGGACCTCCTGCGGTTCAGAGAGTTCCTGAGAGGGGTGGGCGATGGGAGTCCTTAAGATCGTGGTGACAGGGGCCTTCAACAGCGGGAAATCCACGTTCATAAAGACGCTGAGCGAGGTAGTGCCAATAGAGACTGAAGCTAAGATCACAACTTACGGTAGGAGGTTAAAGCCGACAACAACTGTGGCACTCGACTACGGCAGGATAAGGGTAGCTGACGATCTAGTAGTGCATCTCTTTGGTACTCCAGGACAGCGAAGGTTTAGTTTTATGTGGAGAGTCCTCGCGCGCGGAATGCATGGCTACATACTGCTAGTGGACAGCGCGGATCCTAGCTCTGTAGACGAGGCAAGGTACGTTTACGCTTTCTTTAGGAGAAACTGGAACCTGCCCCATATTGTAGGGGCTAATAAGCAGGATCTACCCAGCGCCCTGCCCCCAGAGCACGTCCGCGCGTTACTGTCTGTACCTCCTGACACGCCGGTAGTTCCCCTTGTAGCTACGGATCCTCATAGTGTTAAGTCTGCACTACTGACATTAGTAGATCACATGATAGAGTGGTATGCTAAGAAGAGTGAGCAGAGCAGGCACGACGCGGTACTGAGCTCGCAGCGGTTACTCTAAAGCTCGTGTCGTCCTGACTTCCTATACCCTTCGTGGAAGATAATTAGGTAATGCAAGGTTGCTTTTCTAGGGGGATGAAGAGAGGCGACCTTCAGATACGGTGAAGAAGCCGGCCGTTGCGGACCCGTTTTCTTTAAGCGCTTGTCGACTTACAATTTAACGAGCAGAGAGGCTTGTGCGTTAGAGGGGGTAAGCATGGAGGTTCCTGTGAGGGTGTTAGGACCAGAGCGTGGCGGTGGTAGGGGACTGAGGGTCTTAGTTATATTAGCAGTTATCACGGCAGTCTTTCTCTTAGTTTCTGGCTTGTGTGTGGGTACTGTGGGCGTAAGTGAGGCAGCAGTCGTAGTTGACCCCCTTACAGGCAACAAGAGAGTTGTTATAGGGCCCCGTATTTTCCTCAAGTCTCCTTGGGAGTACTACATAAAGATCTACTTGGGTGTGGAGTCTCTAGACATGTGGACTGAGGCAGGTGGAAGGACGGGTGAGTGGCCAGCAGTGACATGTCTCACTAAGGACGGCCTAGAGGTAAAAGTGGACATCACTGTCAGATGGAGAGTTAATCCCAATTACGTGTTACAGCTGTACGAGTCTTACCCGAGGCTCGATTGGGAGTCTACGACACTCGCTAGCCTTCTAAGAGAGACTGTAAGAAACATAATAGCTAGTTACACGGCCGTAGAGACGATAGAGAAAAGGGCTGAAATCTCGAATAGGATCATACAGGAGTTTACAGAGGCGGTTATGCGGGAGAGTAACCTCGCGGGGGCTATACTCATTGAGGGAATAGACCTGAGGAACATAGAGCTACCTGAACGCTTTAAGGCTGCGGTAGAGCAAAAGCTTGCTGAGGAGCAGCAAAAGCTAGCGGCAGAGTTCAGGCGCGAGAGAATGATAATAGAGGCAAATGCCACGGCGACGTCCCTCATTCTTAAGGCTCGCGGCGAGGCTATGGCCTTGCTCGAGAAGGCTAAGGGCGAGGCTCAAGCCATTTTAATAAGAGCGAACGCTTCTGCGCAAGCCTATAGGTTACTGCTCGAGGCTCTTGGGGGCAATCAAACTCAGCTAGCTACAATTATGGCTCTTAAGGAGATGCTGAAAGACGCTAAGGGACCGGTCGTTGTTGTAATAGCGCCTCAGGGAGCACAGGTACCCGTTGTTCCTGTTCCTATAGCTACCAGTGGTGAGAGGGATTGAGGCTCGGTTTGGTACTTGTTCTAATTCTCCTCCTTGCAGTTATATACGTAGGCTATGAACTCTACAAGCAGTACGAAGTAGCTAAAGCGGTAGAAATCGTCGACTTCTCCCTAGAAATAGCTGGCATAAGACTGGAGCGTCGCGAGGTCAAAATCTCGCAAAGCGTAGACGTGCGGCTCAGAATCAATCTCTACAACAATGCTCGTCACAACTTAGACGTCTACATAACATCGGTAAGACTACTCGTTAACGGGATCTGTATTGGTAGCTCGGAACAGCCCGTAAGGCTGTACGTGCCAGCTGGTGGCGAAAGCGTAGTAGAGGTGCCTATAAGACTGAGGGAGGAGGGGTCTAAGCTACTCCTAGCAAAGCTTTGGGAGTACGTTCTTCTAGGCAAGAAAGCTATGGTAGTAATGGAGGTGAGAATCGAAGTCCCCATTAAACTGGCTGGGCGCGAGATGTTCAGGCTACCCTTTAGTTTTACCCTTGCAAAACCTCTTCCTTAATTTACGGCTTAATCCATGTAGTGCTCACGGCGAAGTAGTAACACTGGGCGAGAAATTAAATTCTTATCTGTAGCAACTTTAGAGTTACTACTGACGGGATGACCGGGTTGCAGCCTACTGAGGGGTGAGGAGAAGGCGGGGTTTGGAGACCGCGCACGGCTTTTGCCGAATAGTTATTCGGCAACGCTTATTAGCGTGAGCGAGAAGTAAGGTCTTGTGCTGAAAGTCGTAGGAAGTCTCTGCGTGCTATCACTATCGATGCTCGCGCTTGTATTACTTAGTGGTCTCTCCGAGGGAGTTCTATTGGCACTGTTTGCTTTCCTTGCAGCGATTATGCTTCCTTCTGGGAGGCGGGAATCACCTCCCAGCGAGGAGTAAACCCAGTAACACTAAGACTGCGGTAAGTAGGTACGTAAGTAGTACTAGTCTTAACTTGATACTAATACTTCTGTCATTCACAGGGGAGAACCTAGTCAGCTAGCCTTTAAAACATGTTGGTGCTTGCTATCAAGGGGCGGCAAGGAAGAGATTGGCTACCTAACGAGTGGTGAGTGTTCCCGGCCTTACTGAGCCGCCTCTTTGAGACTTGCCTTTGACTTTCATAGAGGTGACGTAACGGAGCACTTCTACTGCTGTTATAATACCCTTGAGTTTCCCTCCTTCATCTACTACGGCTATTTTGTCAGCCTCGCTCTCTATCATTTTCTCGAGTACTTCGCCTAGTGATTCATCCTCTTTCACGGTCACTCCCCTGTGAATAGGTAGGAAGTCTAGCTCTATATCCCGTGTACTGCGCGCTGATAAGAGGATTTCCTCTAGTCTTACAAACCCTAAGAATTTGTTGTTGTCGTCGACTACGGGGTACACTCTATACGGATAAGTCTTTATCAAATCAACAATTTCGCTGACTTTTTTCCTAGGGCTAAGGGTGACAGGTGCTTTAACCATAAGGTCAGCCGCTTTCGCTTTCATTAGCATTGTGGGGTCTTCTTCTCTGAGTTTCTCATAGAGGGTCATTACTAGTCCTATTTTTGAGGCCTCATGCGCGGGGGACTCGTGTCGGTAGCGGAGCTGGCTCTCGTATATCGAGTGGTGACCGGTAATTATGTAGGATAAGAAGGTAGCTATCAGAGATGGAGCGAAAAGCTCGTACTCTCCGGTCATCTCGCCGACCATGAGTATAGTGGCAATGGGTACTTTGCCCACCCCTCCGAAGAAGGACATCATGCCAACTACGGCATATGCTGCAACAGGTATGTCGTAGCCCGGAAGGATCTGCCTGGCTATGTGCCACACTATAGCGCCTAAAGAGCCTCCTATCACTAGTGCTGGTGCGAAGACGCCCCCGCTCCCTCCTGAGCCTATGGAGAAGGCTGTAGCGAGGATCTTAAGCAGGGGTAGCAACAACAAGACGTGGAGTGGGAGGTACTCGAAGTCGCCGTTTATTATCATTTGTAACCATCCGTAGCTCGACTCGAATACGTAAGGGAACATTACGCCTATTAAGCCAGTGACTAATCCACCTATCGCCGGCTTTAGCTTGTCTGGTACATTGGTTATTTTTCTGAAGATATTACGGACGCCATAGAAGGTCTTGACGTATAGGATTCCAAAAATTCCGTTGATTATCCCTAAAAGTGTGAATAGTGCTAGGGTGACGGGTTCGTATAGTTTATAGCTTGTTCCAGCGAGGTTGGGGGCTGAGAATATGTGACTCCACCCAGTAAAGTAGCCAGTTATTAAGTAGCCTATGAAAGACGCGACAAACGCGGGAGGTATCACTTCAGGTTCGAAGTCCATGGTGTAGAGTATTTCGGATGCGAAGATCGCGCCCCCGAAGGGAGCCTTGAAAATCGCTCCTATACCTGAACCTACGCCTATTGCAAGCGCTATTCTACGATCTCGCGGGCTTAGTTTGAGGATCTGAGCTAGGAACGAGCCGAAGCCTCCCCCTATCTGAGCTACGGGTCCTTCTTTGCCTGCACTTCCGCCTGACCCTATAGTAATGGCGGACGCTACGAGCTTTACTAAAGGTACGCAAGGCCTTATGGTTCCTTCTTTATAATGGAAAGCCTCGATCGCGGCGTCTGTTCCATGACCCTCGGCTTCTGGTGCGAATGTGTATACTACTATTCCGCTGAGCAGGCCACCTAGTGCTGGAGGTATAATGAGGAGGAGTCTGTTCTCCGGTAAAGTGAAGGTTAGTTCTCTTCCTCCAGGGTGAGGTGGGTAGTACCCTGCTAGTCTGCCGAGAAATAGCTCTAGAGCGAGATGTATCGCGTAGTTGAATATGACTGCACCTATACCGCTGACAATGCCTATTAGTACAGCTATGCACAGCCATCTTCTAAAGTAGCGTAGTTCTTTCTCTATTACGCCGACCATTGCAGCCATATAGGTCCCCGCGTCTAAGGCTAGCAAGCCTTTCCAGTACTTAACTTCTATAGTGCAGAGGAACTGGAACACTAAAATTTTGCCTAAGAAATCGTATCAATGCTTGCGCTTAGTCCTGAAAGATATGCTAGGGAGGCGAGTTAGGCGCTTAAGTCTCATTAGTGTGTGTCTCGCGAAGGCGGCTAGCTTTCCCTTTCGGCTGTATACCAATATCGCAGCTAATATCAAGGCTAGAACTGTGATTGCTGTGATTGCTTCCCATGGTAAGCGTTTTTCTACGATCACGAGTGTAATGTGCGAGTACTGTGCGAGTTCTCTTCCCTCCTGATTCCACCTGATTTTTACTTCAACCTGCAGGGGTCCGACGGGTGTGGCCGGATCTATGTCAAATTCGAAGGACAATAGTCTCTTTTCTCCGGGGGCTACTGTGCCTACATATGTACTGGTCGAGCCTGTGAGGAAGGGTGAGTAGAGTTCGACTCTCACATCTTTAGCCTCGCTATGAGAAACGTTTTCTATCTCCACTACGAGGCGGTTCCCCCTCGAACTTCTCTGAAATGTAGTGTTTGTCACGTTTCTCACGTCGAACTTAGCCTTCTCTAAGACTGTCAGTAGCAACTTTACACGTTTCCCTGAGGCGTCTAGCACAAGTTCGTGGTTGCCTGGCGGCGTTTTCTCGTCTACGTCGACAAAGAACGTCAGCGTAGCTGTTTGGCCTACGGGGAGATAGGGTAGCAGCGCCCTCGCGCCAGCTGCGGTGGAAGGCTTTATCCAGTCGCCCTCGAGCAGTCTTAACTCTACGTTTCGGGCCATATAGTCTCCTGTGTTGGCCACAGTGACTATGAGCCTCACCATGCTATCGCCAGGAAATACTGCAGAAGGCATTGTGGCTACGTGTACAACATTCACATCCCAGTCTCCGACAACCTTGTAGCCCACTGTTAGGAGTCTCCGATACTTATTCCCCCACTCGTCTTCGTAGTCTATGGCAGCGACTAGCTGTAAAGCGCCGTAAACCTTTGGCTGCACAAAGACCTCATACTCCAAGTCTACGGACGAGTTTGGCTCCAGCTGAACTAAGCGGCGCAGCGAGGGACCTATTATCGAGCCCAGCTCTACGCTCTGCGATGTAAGCGTGAACGTTACGTTAGACGCCGTGCCAGACCCTCTATTAACAAGCCTTATTACTACTCTGTTTACTCGGTTAGAGTAGAGAGTCTTATTTAGACTTATCACGCTCAGTATGGGCTTCTCGGGCTCCGTTACTCTAAAGGAGAGCGTCAGAGCGTCCGTATACTCAGAGCCCGAGTCATCATAGTACCTAAGCCTAAGATCAGCTATGGCTCCTAAGGAGCCCATGGGTGGTGAGGCCACGACTCTGAAAGTGACGTTTACTGCCTGCCCAGGAGGCAGCTCGTTAACCAGTGTCCTACTATTCCCTATGGCGAGCACTCCTCGTCCTGATACCACCTCTACTACTAATAACTCGGCTGAAGCATCCCCTATGTTTGACACCCTAAGCGTAATATTGACCGCTCGCCCTCGAGGCAGAGACGTGTTCAGAGCCTCTACAATAATGATAGGGAGAGGGCCTCGAGTCACTTCTAAGCCGAGAGTTAGTGTATCAACGTGAGTATCGCCTGCGTCGTCGTAATAAGACACAGTAAGTGTTAGTGTGGCGGTTCCTGTTACTGTCCTATCTACACGAACTTTTGCAGTGAATGATGTGGTTGAGCCTGGGGCTATGTCTCCCAGGCTAGCTGAGGAGCCTGCTACTATTGCGATTCCTGGCGACGCAGGTGCTAAAGAAGCATGAACGTCACGAGCTGAACTCGACCCTTGGTTAGTGACATAGATTTTGACTGTAGATATTCTGCCAGAGGCTACGCGAGATGGGGCTAAACTAGCGGCTATGTGCGGGCCAGGTTTTCTCGAAACTCTAAATCCGACAGTAACTGTTTCCGAGCCCGGAGTTTGCGAGAAATCTTCGTACGAGACAGTAACTGAAAGTGCGACACTATCGCCAGCCGTGCTATCGACAATGACCTCTAGAGGGACTTCGATAGCTGTTCCCACGTTAGCTATGCCCGCGGTATAGACATTCCCTCCAATGACCGTTACGAACGGGCTAGCGGGAGTAACGCGCACTTGGACTAAGCGAGCGGGCGAGTCCCGCACGTAGACTGTTAGCTTAAGAGGGCTCCTCGACCCGGCTGGTAGCACGGTTTTGTCGGCTTCAACAGTAAAGTGAGGAGTCCCCAGGAAGCCGACGTCGAAGCTTATGTCTAGTGACTTCGAGCTACCGTCAACCAAGTAGCTTAGGGAGAGAGTGGCAGGGTAATACGAGGCCTTAGCTTCTTGAGGAACGTTTAGCTCGAACTCCAACGTTAGGACCATGTCTGGATTAAGAGACCACGGGTAACTAGCCGTATCTGTGAGGTCTGTTCCTGCAACGTTCCAGATGGTCAGCTGCGCAGCAATGTTAGAAGCTGTGCCTGCGCCCACGTACCTCAACTTCACGACAAGCGTGTTATTTGTCCCAAGCGTAAGCGCAGGGGACCAGTATGCGTCAACCAGCTCGAAGTCCACAGCAGAGCAGTAGACCGGGTTCTGCACTATTAGG
>Ga0190326_1000032_pt1 | contig 19386 bp, 18 predicted proteins | sample 4870111112_MG_FD_165049 | JGI IMG/M metagenome (GOLD analysis project Ga0190326, IMG submission 165049) | Hydrothermal vent sediment bacterial communities from Southern Trench, Guaymas Basin, Mexico - 4870-11-11-12_MG | ecosystem: Environmental > Aquatic > Marine > Hydrothermal vents > Sediment ... | reverse complement strand
AAGTTTCTGAGTGATAAGTTTAAGATGTTATGCACTTAACCATAAATGCTAAGTTTGTGGAATCACCTAAAAGTTCTTAAAAATAGCACACCCAAACTTTAAATCCCCCTTAGCATAATTTGTTTCAATGGAAAGAGTTGAAGGCTGGCTCATCGATGCTGACTATGAGACCATCGGTGGTAAGGCCGTTATCAGGCTGTGGTGTAAAGATGATGAGGGGACCTTTGTTGCCTATGATTACAACTTCGACCCCTACTTTTACATGCTCGACGTTGATGAAGATATTCTCAAGAATGTGAGCGTTCCGACGAAAAAGGAAGTTATTAAGGTAAAATCCTACGAAAAAGCTAAGCTGAAATCCCTTGGAAGAGATGTAGAGGGGTACATCGTTTACGCCTATCACCCACAGCATGTTCCAAAGCTGAGAGAGTATCTGGCTCAGTTTGGGGACGTGAGGGAAGCAGACATTCCGTTTGCATACCGATACCTGATAGATAAGGATCTGGCGTGTATGGACGGCATAGCGATTGAGGGGGAAAAGACTGAAGGAATTATCAGAAGCTACAAAGTTGAAAAGGTGGAGAGAATTCCGAGAATGGAGTTCCCCGATCTCAAGATGCTCGTCTTTGACTGTGAAATGCTCTCGTCATTCGGTATGCCCGAACCCGAACGAGACCCAATCATAGTAATCTCAGTAAAAACTGACGATGAAAATGAAACGATACTAACCGGAGACGAGAGGAAAATTATATCGGACTTCGTGAAGCTTGTTAAGAGTTACGATCCCGACATCATCGTCGGATACAATCAGGATGCCTTTGACTGGCCCTATTTGAGGAGGAGAGCTGAAATCTGGAACATCCCTCTGAACATCGGGAGGGATGGCTCAAAAGTCGTTTTCAGAGGTGGTAGGCCAAAGATAACCGGAAGGCTGAACGTCGACCTTTACGACATAGCGATGAGGATATCGGACATAAAGATAAAGAAGCTGGAGAACGTTGCAGAGTATCTTGGAACTAAAATAGAGATAGCCGATATCGAGGCTAAGGACATCTACAGGTACTGGAGCAGGGGGGAAAAGGAGAAAGTTCTGACCTATGCAAGACAGGATGCCATAAACACATACCTCATCGCCAAGGAGCTTCTACCAATGCACTACGAACTTTCAAAAATGATAAGGCTGCCAGTTGACGATATAACGAGAATGGGAAGGGGGAAGCAGGTTGACTGGCTGCTGCTGAGCGAGGCAAAGAAGATTGGCGAGATTGCCCCCAATCCTCCAGAGCATGCTGAGAGTTATGAGGGGGCATTCGTTCTTGAACCAGAGAGAGACTTGCACGAGAATGTAGCCTGCCTTGACTTTGCCAGCATGTACCCCTCGATAATGATAGCTTTCAACATAAGTCCAGACACTTACGGCTGTAGAGAAGACTGCTACGAAGCACCTGAAGTTGGTCATAAGTTTAGAAAAACCCCGGATGGATTCTTCAAAAGAATTCTCAGAATGCTTATAGAAAGAAGGAGAGAGATTAAAGCGGAGCTCAAGAAACTTGATCCTGAGAGTTCGGAGTACAAGCTTCTCGACATAAAACAGCAAACTCTGAAGGTTCTCACGAACTCATTCTACGGATACATGGGCTGGAATCTGGCAAGATGGTACTGCCACCCCTGTGCAGAGGCAACAACTGCCTGGGGGAGACATTTCATAAAAAAGTCGGCAAAAATTGCTGAAAGCATGGGATTCAAAGTTCTTTACGGCGATACAGACAGCATTTTCATCACGAAGCCGGGAATGACCAAAGAAGAAGTGGAAGAGCTGATTGCTAGGCTGCACGAAGAGCTACCAATACAGATTGAGGTTGACGAGTACTACTCATCCATCTTTTTTGTTGAAAAGAAGAGGTATGCTGGACTTACTGAAGATGGTAGGCTTGTGGTTAAGGGGCTGGAAGTCAGAAGGGGCGACTGGTGTGAGCTGGCGAAGAAAGTTCAGAGAGAGGTTATAGAGATCATACTCAAAGAAAAGAATCCTGAAAAGGCTCTTTCACTCGTTAAAGATGTCATATCTAGGATCAAAGAGGGGGAGATCACTCTAGAAGATGTAGTGATTTACAAAGGGCTGACAAAGAAGCCGTCAAAATACGAGTCCATGCAGGCTCACGTCAAGGCCGCTCTTAAAGCAAGAGAAATGGGCATAATCTACCCCGTCTCCTCGAAAATAGGGTACGTTATCGTGAGAGGTTCGGGGAATGTAGGAGACAGAGCCTATCCAATGGACCTTATCGAGGGCTTTGACGGTGAAAACCTGAGAATAAAAACAAAGAGTGGGGTAGAAGTCAAGAAACTCGACAAGGACTACTACATTGATAATCAGATTATCCCGTCCGTTTTGAGAGTTCTGGAAAGGTTCGGATATGCTGAGGCAAGTTTAAAAGGGTCTTCACAGATGAGTCTTGACTCATTCTTCTGACGTCCAAATAATTCATAATTTTTTTGTATATTTTGGCACTCCTAAGTTCAGAGAGGGTTCAGAATCAAATAAAAAAGCAAAAGGTTAATATAAGCTAAATATACAGCAGACAGGGAATCTGAAGTTTGCAGAAAAGCTGTATTCGGAGGAATAAACATGATGTCGAGAAGAAAATTTCTGTTACTGACGGGAGCAGCGGCGGCGGGAGCTTTTCTAATCCCACAAATTTCAGCGAAAACTCAGTTCGTCGAATCCCCCGAAGAGGTCAAGGCAAAAAGAAGATGGGCCATGGCCGTTGATGTTGAAAAATGCACGGAGTGCATGGAAGAACTAATAGCGAAAACTGGCAATCCTGAAGTGAAACCGCCCTGCGTGGTTGCGTGCGATAAAGAGAACAATGTTCCAGAGTTTGAAGATAAAAGAATCGATCCGCAATGGATGAGAATTGTCAAACTGGAACTTGACAAACCCGAAATAGGCCCAAAGGAGTTCTACATCCCCCTGCTCTGCAACCACTGCGAACATCCACCCTGCGTGCAGGTTTGTCTGACTCAAGCCAGCTTCAAGAGGCCTGATGGAATTGTGGAGATAGACATGCACCGCTGCATTGGTTGCAGGTACTGCATGATAGCCTGCCCATATGGAGCGAGGAGCTTCAATTTCCGTAATCCAAGAGAGGGGCTTAAAGAAGTGAACCTGAATGTCCAGATGAGGACCGAAGGAGTGGTGGAAAAGTGCACTTTCTGCGTTCACAGAATTGACGAGGCTGTTGCGAAGGGAGAGGAGCCGATTCCTGCCTGCGTTGAAGCCTGCCACAAGTACGGAAAGGGAGCACTGGTGTTTGGGAATATTAAGGATCCGAACAGCAAGATTTCAAAGATTCTAAGAGAGAATATCGTTGTTCAGCTTAGAGCTAATCTGGGAACTGACCCGCACGTTTTCTACACCAAGCTTGGAGGTGAGTAAATGACGGTCGAGTTTAAGAAGATTGAGGGTGATTCGATTCAGTATTTCGCTTTAGTCATAATACTCGCAGTTGTAACAGCACTGGGCTTTTACGCTTATGCTTTAGACCGCGAGCTTGGAGGGCTGAACGGCCTCAGCAACAGAGTACCATGGGGCATTGTCAACGCCGGAATCCCGTACTTCATTGGGTTGAGTGCTGGATCGCTTATAGTCTCAGCTCTGGCGGGAGTGTTCAACATAAAGAAGTACAAGGTTTTCAGCAGAATCGCAGCATACATGGCTGCTGCATGGATTATTGCTGCAATTCTCAGCATCGCCCTCGATATCGGGAAGCTCTATCACTTCATGAACGCTGTCAGATACTTCAACCCGACATCAATCTTCTCGTGGAATGCGTTCCTGTACTCGAGCTACTTCGTCATCTGCTCCGTCTACCTCCTCGTCCAGTTTGAGGAAATGGAGAGAGCAACGAGGTTCATGGCCGGCTTAGCTGTTTTCTGGGCTGTTCTCGTTCACAGCGGTACTGGAGCCATCTACAGCTTTGTGTATTCAAAAGAGCTTTACCACTCAGCCCTGACACCACCGATGTTCATTGTCTGTGCCATCACATCAGGTCTGGGGTTGCTGCTGGCAAACCTCTACTTCACCTTCCGCTTCACCAACAGAGAACTTGACCCGAAGCTGATCAGGGGGTTAGCGTTAATCTTCGCCGGATTGACGATGATTCTGGGCTACTTCCTCGCAGTTGAGGGGCTTGAAAAGGGCTACATCCCCGCTTTGCACGAGGCTGTTCAGTTCGTGTTCCTAACACCCATCTCTGGTGTCTTCTGGAGCTTCTGGTTGCTAGTGATTTTCGGCATTACAATACCTGTGATAATAGTTCTGTATCCAAAGACGGGCTACGACCTCCGATGGATAAGCTTCGCGGGAATACTGCATGCAGCCATGGTGTTTGCAGAGCGCTTCTACCTAATCGTCCCCGGTCAGGTGTTCCCAGAGGAGTACCTCGCCGGATACAAGCTTGAGTCACTGCACACACTTGAAGGCTACATCGTCACCTACACACCAACGATAGTCGAATGGCTGCAGGTCATCGGCCTTATTGCAATGGTCTACCTGGTCTACGTTATCGGAGTTAAGGTGTTCGCACTGATTCCTGAAAGGGCTGTGGAGGAGGTGGTGGAAGAATGATCGGAGTGATTTTCGGCGTAATAGTGCCCTACATCGCTGTTGCAGTATTTGTCGTTGGAGTGATTTACCGCATCGTAGACTGGGCTAACAGCCCCGTGCCGCTCAAGATTCCCACTACAGGAGGACAGCAGAAATCGCTCCCATTCATTAAAAGAACCATCTACGACCGTTTTGACTCACCCTACACATGGTGGGAAACTGTCGGAAGAATGTTTCTCGAAATCTTCCTCTTCCGTAGCTTGCTGAGAAACACGCGCTACTATCTTGACAGAGTGTCTCAGAAGGATGCACGCTGGCTATGGCTTTTCGGAATACTTTTCCACTATTCACTTCTGCTTGTGCTCATCAGACACTCAAGGTTCTTCCTTGAGCCAGTTCCAAGCTTTGTTGAGTTGTTAAGCGACATGGAATCCTTCAAAGGTGTGTTCATACCTTCTGTGTACGTCTCAGGACTGGCAATCGTTGCAGCCCTCTTCTTGCTCTGGCTCAGAAGGATATTCCTCTCAAGGGAAAGAGCTCTCAGCCTTCCGAGCGACCACTTTGCCCTGATCCTCCTGCTTGCAATAACAATCAGCGGAAACCTCATGAGGTACTTCTTCAAGGCTGATCTGTTTGCTGTTAAGGAGCTTCTCATGAGTCTAATGACTTTCAACATAGCCCATGCAGTTGAAGTTGCGGAGACAATAGAGCCGATATTCTACGTCCACTTTGGCCTCGCAAGCTTCCTTCTCGCCTACTTCCCATTCAGCAAGCTGATGCATGCGGGAGGTATACTATTCTCGCCAACAAGAAACATGCCCAACGACAACAGAGCAAAGAGGTACGTCAATCCGTGGGATCCCGGTGACATTCCGCTGCTTGCCAAGGGAATTACAGTTGCTGGAAGAACCTACAAGACGAAGAAGCTTGACTGGGACACTTATTACGAAATGTATAAAGACCAGCTGCAGGAGATTGAGGAGGCAGATTACAAGATTGTTCCTGAGGAGTTGTGAGGTGGTATAAATGGAAGAAGTACCCGAGAAAATAGAGATAAGGCAAAAATTCCCAAGCTGGAGAGAGATGCTCAAACCTGTTAAGGAGTTCGAAGAGGGGAGATTGAGCTATATCTCCCTGCCCAAGCAGGTTGACTCAGAGTTCTTCAAAATGCCATTCGGTGACGTTGAAAGAGACATTAGCGACCTCAAGCTTCCCGAAAACTGGAAAGAGATCTTTCTTGAGGCTCTGAAGGAAACTCTGGAAAAGAACAGATCATTCAAGCTTTTCCTAGACATCTGCGTCAGATGTGGGGCTTGTGCAGATAAGTGCCACTACTACATCGGAACCGGCGATCCGAAAAACATGCCAGTTGGAAGGGCTGAGCTGCTAAGATCGATCTACCGCCGCTACTTTACATCAGCAGGAAAACTCTTTGGGGAGTTGGCTGGAGCTAGGGAGCTTACCGAAGACGTTGTGAAGGAACTATACTACTATTTCTATCAGTGCTCCCTCTGCAGGCGCTGCAGCCTCTTCTGCCCGTACGGCATTGATACGGCAGAGATAGTCTGGTGGGGAAGGAGAATACTCAGTAGAATCGGTCTCAACCAGAGATTCATGACCATATCAATCGAGGCTTCATCAAGAACTGGCAACCACCTCGGATTGCTGCCAGGAGGTATGTGTGGAGCGATACAGCAGGGTCTGGAGGAGCTGAAGGAATACACGGGCTTTGATCTGCACACGTACGTCAACAAGAGGGGTGCTGATGTTCTGTTCGTTGCCCCCTCTGGAGACTACTTTGCCACTCCACACTGGTACGTAATGCTCGGCTACCTGTTGCTGTTCAACGAGCTTGAAGAGAAGTACGGCCTGACCATAACTTGGTCAACGTACGCCAGCGAGGGCGGTAACTTCGGAACATTCCACAGTTATGAGGCTGCACAGCTTCTCAACTCCAAGATTTACAAGGAGGCTGAAAGATTAGGAGTTAGTTTCATAATTGGTGGGGAATGTGGCCACATGTGGAGGGACAAGCACCAGTTCATCAACACAATGAACCAGCCACCAAAGCACGAAGAGTGGAGGAAGTTCTGGGAAAATCCTGACTTGGGGGAGCTTGCCGAGGGATTGAGGGGTATAAGGTTCGACAGCTACGCTTCAGGAGAGCACGGATGGATTCACATACTTGAGTTCGTCGCTGCACTGCTGGAACACAAGAAAATCACTGTAGATAAGAGCAGGAACGACAAGTGGATCGCAACGTATCACGATCCCTGCAACCTTGCAAGAGGAATGGGGCTCATTGAGGAGCCGAGATACGTGATCAGAAGCGTCATGAACCACTTCTACGAGATGCCTGAGCACACAATCAAGGAGAAAACCTACTGCTGTGGAGCTGGAGGAGGTATGCTCGCTGATGAGATAATGGATCTGAGAATGCGTGGTGTTATGCCGAGAATGATGGCTGTAAGGCATGTCTACAGAAAATACGGCGTCAACATCCTGCTAACGCCATGTGCCATAGACAAGGCCCAGTTCCCGCATGCACTGGAATACTGGAAGATACCGATCGAAGTTGGAGGACCAATGGAGATGGTCGGAAACGCTCTTGTTCTTACTGCCTTCGGCGAGAAGCCAGAAGACAGACAGTTTGACCTGAGAGGAGAGCCGCTGAAGGAAGAGGAGGGTGAGTGAAATGTACAACAAGAAGTACGTGATCCCCCTAATCCTGATATTCCTCGTAGGTTTCTTCACGCCCTACTGGCACAACGCCATGGCAGGAACCTTCGGCCATGTCCCTGAACTCAAAAAACCTGCTGGAGAGTGTGTTGAAGATAAAGACTGGATGGCCGCCAACCACATGCTTCTGCTGCAACAGTGGAGAACCCAGGCAATAAGGCATGGCGCGGAAGGAGGAAGAATCTACCACAGCTTCACAACTGGCGAGGAGTACCACGCCTCAATAAACACATGCTGGAGCTGTCATGAGGGCAAGGAAGAGTTCTGCGACCAGTGCCACGATTACGTGGGCATTCATCCTGAGTGCTGGGACTGCCACTACACTCCAGATATTGAAAAGCCACACTACAGCGGAGTTGAAGAGTTGAGCAAATATTTCTCCTAATTTTTATACATTCTGTAAAGCTCAGCCCTTCTGGCTTCAAGAAGCTCTTCTTCAACTCCCGCAAACTCTGCTGCAGACTGGACTTTTACACCCGCTTCTTCTCCGGCCTTAAAAACATCCTGCATTCTCTCCCTCCAGTTTAAATCTCTGGTCAGATGGTGGTCAAGCACGAGTGTCTTTACATCCGTTTCTGCAATCAGCTTTTTTAAATTCTCAATGCTGTTCTGAAAAGACTTCTGAGAGAAGCGATAGCCGAGCATATATGTCATAGGGCCGTCAATGAAAACAACCTGAGCAGACTTCTCAAGCATAAAGGCAAGCTGCTCAGCGTTGTTCGGTCCTTCAACATCTGACGAAAACAGGAAGCTCTTCTTCCCATCATCAACGTAAACCTCAACAACGAATCCAAGCCTGCTGTCTGTCCCGTGAAAAACGGGATTTGATACCTCAACAACTGTATTACCGAATTCATAGCTTTTTCCGTCGCAGTACTCTATCTCAACATCCACAGCCTCAAGCTGCTCTAAGAAGAACTTTGCCCTGCCCATCTGGCTTTTGTTGATCTTCTCCTTAGGGTGCTTCAGCAGAAGCTTTTTACCTGAAAAAATTTCAACCTCGTTTGGGTCGTGGTGGTCGTAGTGGTAGTGCGTAATGATTGCTAAATCAGCCTTTTTCATCATCTCCTTGATCTCCTCCCATTTCCGGTTCATCCTCTCAATCTCTATTCTGTGGGGAGGGAGACGGTAGCGTTTTGGAGCAAGGCTAACTCCGGGGTCAATGAGGATGGATGCATCATTTGTCTTAGCAAAAGTCGCCATACTCCTTACTCCCATGGAGTCGTAGGCTATGGGGACAATCTCCATATACAATTTTCAGGCAAACAATAAAAAAACCTGACGATAATCTAAGTTGTGTTGAGAGCAGAGCTTCATGTCCACTCCTCCATAAGCGATGGAAAGGATAGTGTAAGAAAGATTCTGAAATCTGCGATTGAAAAGAGAATCGACGTTATATCAATAACAGATCACGACACCGTTCAGGGCTCCTTAGAGGCTCTAGACGTTGTCGAGGAGGAGAAACTACCCATAAGAGTGCTTCCGGGATGCGAGATAACGTCCTCCTCTGGCCATATCCTCGCCTTTGGCATAACAAAGGACGTTGAACCAAAGATGTCTGCTGAAGAGACGTGCAGAACTGTGAGAGAGCTTGGAGGAGTTTGTTTTCTCGCCCACCCCTTCGATTTTATTCGGGGAGGGAGCATGAGGTTGAAAGATTTCAGGGTTGTGGATGGTGTTGAAACTTTTAACGCCAAGAGCTACTTCAACTTCATGGCCAAAAGATGCGCCAAGAAGTTTTTCAAACCCGAAATTGCCGGCAGTGATGCACACTCTGCCAGATCAGTTGGGCTTGCCATCAATTTCCTCCCCGACAATCTCAGTCTTGTAGAATCAATTTTCCATGCTCGATACGACGGGAAAAGAGTCTCAGTCAGGGAGAGATTAGCTTTTCTGCTATTTCGACTAAGTCAACGACTTTGATTTTATTGCCCAGCTTTTCCGCGGATTTGGAGAGGTGGTACTCGCAGAAGGGACAGCACGTTATGAGATATTTTGCTCCTGTCTCCATAGCTTCAAGAACCCTTTGCCTTCCGATCTCAAAGGATATTTCGGGGAACTGACTTCTCAGCCCACCACCAGCACCACAGCAGAGTGCCTGCTCTCTGTTCCTCTCCATCTCAACGAAATCGATGCCAAGCTTCTTTATGATGTTTCTCGGCTCTTCGTACATCCCCATGTGTCTTCCGAGATGACAGGGGTCGTGGTAGGTAGCCTTTGCAGCTATGTCAGCCTTCTCAAACACGCCAAATTTATCAAGTATCGTAACGGTATGAATTACTTCAATGTCAAATTCATACCCTTTCTCTTCAGCAATCTTGGGATAGTCAAGGGATAACGTTCTATAACAACCCGGACAGGAGGTTATTATTCTCTCTATTCCCGCCCTCTGCCAATACCTGAAGTTTTTCTCGAAGAGTTTTTCGACAATGTCTTTCTGTCCCGTTCGCAGGAATGGAGAGCCGCAACAGTACTCATTCTTACCAGCGATGGTGAAATCAATTCCGAGCTTGTTAAGAGCGCTGGCCGTCGATTTAGCCAGATTTTGTAGTCTGAAACTTGCTGTACAGCCGGCAAAGTAAAGCGTTTTTGCAGGTTTGATCTCAAAGTCCGCCCACTCACCTCTCCTCTCCTGATCCCCGCTGTAGGGATTGTAGTTCCTGAAGGTAATTTCCCTCAATTTTCTGTGTACAGAAAGAGGTGCCATACCCTTCTGAACAAGTTCCCTTCTCAGTTCTTCCCAGAAATCAATTAATGGTATCCCAACAGGGCAGACTTCTTGGCATAAACCGCAAACAGAGCACTTGAAGATGTCTTTGGCCACCTTCTGGTCAATCTCTATGTCACCATTCAGATATTTCAGAGCCAGCTGAATCTTTCCCCTTGGCGAGACGGTTTCCCATCCTTCAATTCTGTAGGTTGGACAGGTCATACAGTATCCGCATTTGCTGCACTTTGTCGCAATTTCTCTCAGATTCATACAATCATCTCTGCCAGCTTTATCATTCTGGAGAAGCTGTTTCCTTCAACCGCCTTTCCGGGATTCAGGAGTGAGTCCGGATCTATGGCTTTTTTGTAACTCCCGGCATAATCAGCAAGGCCTTTGTGAGGGAACAGCATTCCTGTAGCGTAAGTTCTCCCACCAAACTTTTCCGCAATTTTTATGAACTTAATAGCTTTCAGTGCAGCCCTGTAGTAGTTACCAACCGGTATGAAGCCGAGGAACACCACATTGTCCTTGGTAAAAACAGCTTCAACCGGAATATCGACTGTGGAGAGGAAATCTGGTGCAGTCTCGTAAGGAAGTATGGCTTCTGTAAATACAACCTCCCTTTCTCTGCCCGCCCTGAAGAGGTTGAAGCGATTTTCCCACATTCTACTTCCAAGCTCCTTATCACCCTCCTTTTCCGCCTCACCTTCGTAACTTAGAAGGAGAAGATCCGCCTCATTAAATCCAAGCATCTTCGCAAGTTCACGATTGACGAAAACTCCGTGATAAGCACCATCAAGCAAATCGATGGATTTTGCAAAATCCGTTTTAATCGCCACACTGTCAATCCTCACATTATCTCTAAGCTTTAAGCATGCCCTGAGTATCAGTCCAGTTGTTCCGAACAATCCCACATAGTTCTTAAGTTCATCTCCACCGACTTTCTTTATGCCGTCGAAATCTGCAACTTCCAGCCATTCGATATTCTTTCCTATCCCTCCATACTTCAAACTGCCTATCCCATAACCTCCCTGCGCTATCCACCCACCAACAGTTCCTGCAGGGGCGCTTGAAGGATAAACTCGTAATGCCAGTCCATGCCTGTTCAGCTCCTTCTCCACATCCAGCCAAACTGCACCGCTCTCAACTACCGCTTTTTTTCCAGCAATCTCAATTTTTCTCATTCTGGTAAAGTCAACAACAATGCACGGCTTTATCGTAACCGCTCCACCGTAAGCAGATGTTGCCGCTCCCCTTGGAACTACGGGAATCCCATACTTCCTGCTTATTTTCAGAACGGCTCTAACTTCTTCATCGCTTTCAGGTTGAACAACGCAGATGGGGTGTTTTACAAAACGCTCCAGAAATTTGGGTATTTTGAGTAAATCTTGCGAGTAAAGAACCCTCTGTAAAGGGTGAGTATCAACTCTTTTAATTGAATGTGATAATTCCAATATCACTGAATCCATAATGAGGATGGGGCTTGCAAACTAAAAAATTTTGTGAAAATGATTTATAGTTTATAATATTCCATGCTATCCATGCAAGCCAAAGTTTATATTCAGCCATTGCCAAGTGATGACGATGAAGATGAACTTAGAAAAGCTAAAATTCGGCACAGAGCTGATCAAGAGAGGATTTGCTAAAATGCAGAAAGGCGGAGTGATAATGGATGTAACAAATGTGGAACAGGCAATAATAGCTGAAGAAGCGGGAGCTGTGGCAGTTATGGCTCTGCACAAAGTACCAGCAGATATCAGGGCTACAGGTGGAGTGGCAAGAATGGCTGACCCAAAGAAGATTCAGGAAATCATTGATGCAGTGACGATTCCAGTGATGGCAAAGTGCAGAATTGGGCACATAGCTGAGGCCAGAGCCCTTGAGGCTCTTGGAGTTGACATGATTGATGAGAGTGAAGTTCTTACTCCAGCGGATGTGTTCTTCCACATCGACAAGAGAAAGTTTGTTGTCCCGTTTGTCTGCGGTGCAAGGAGCCTTGGGGAGGCTGTGAGAAGGATATGGGAAGGAGCAGCGATGATAAGGACAAAGGGTGAGGCTGGAACCGGCAACATCGTTGAGGCTGTAAAGCACATGAGGCTGATAAACAGAGCGATTTTCGAGCTGCAGAGGATGGACGAAGAAAAGATATACATCACAGCCGAGAACTATGCCTACAGATATGCCGAACTTGCCTCGAAAGTCAGAGAGGAGATGGGGCTTGGAGAAGTTTCCAGAAATGATGTAGTCTTTGAGGAGTACACTCTCGGCGAAATCATAACCGGGATATACGAAATCCTTCTTGAGATCAGAGAGCTTGGAAGGCTTCCAGTTGTGAACTTCGCTGCCGGAGGTGTTGCAACGCCAGCGGATGCCGCACTGATGATGCAGCTTGGAGCAGACGGAGTTTTCGTTGGTTCGGGGATATTCAAGTCATCCAACCCACCGGAGTATGCCAAAGCCATTGTTGAGGCTGTCCAGCACTACGACGAGCCAGAAGTGATTGCTGAAGTTTCAAAGGGATTGGGTGAGGCAATGAAGGGTCTCGACATCTTCAAGCTCAGTGAGGAGGAGAGGCTGCAGACAAGAGGTGTATGAGAGTAGCGATAGTCGGAGTTCAGGGGGATGTCGAGGAGCACGTTTTAGCTACAAAAAGGGCTCTGAAGAACCTGAGAATTAGCGGCGAGGTTGTTGCTACAAGGAGAAAAGGTGTGGTTTCAAAAAGCGATGCTGTAATCCTTCCCGGTGGGGAGAGCACTACAATAAGCAAACTAATTTTTTCTGATGGTATCGCAGATGAGATTTTACAGCTTGCAGAAGGAGGAAAACCTGTTATGGGTACATGTGCCGGTTTAATTCTGCTCTCAAAGTATGGAGATGAACAGGTTGAAAAAACAAACACAAAGCTCCTGGGTCTGCTTGATGCAAAGGTCAAGAGGAATGCTTTTGGAAGGCAGAGGGAGAGCTTCCAAGTGCCTCTTGAAGTCAAGCATGTCGGAAGATTCGAAGCTGTATTCATAAGAGCTCCAGCAATAGTGGAGGTCGGCAAAGATGTCGAGGTTCTTGCAACTCTAGAGGACTTTATCGTTGCAGCAAAGCAGAGAAATGTTTTAGGGTTAGCGTTTCATCCCGAATTAACCAATGACACCAGAATCCACGAATTTTTCCTGAAAATTGGAGATCGTCGATGAACTCAAGAACTCACCTCCTTCTAACCCTAACAATGCTCATATGGGCTGGTTCGTTTATATTTATAAAAATTTGGTTTAAGGGGGCTTGACCCTTACAACCTCGCATTCTACCGTTTTCTTATAGCCTCTCCACTTCTCTTGGTGTGGGTATTCTGGAGAAGAGGTGTTGTAAAGCCAAATGGTTTCGAATGAGTTCATTTATCAATTCTTGCACTCTCAGGAGTCACTCTGCTCTACGCCGTCCAATTTTTGGCTCTGAAGTACACCACAGCAACAAATGCCTCGATACTCATCAACACCTCAGCAGTATTTGTTGCCATCCGGGGTTTTGTTAAATGAGAGGACAATCCACGGAAGGTGGCAGGAGTATTTCTATCCTTCGCCGGAGTAATACTCATAGTTTCGAAAGGCACACTGGAGTTTTTCAGCTCAAAAACACTGTTTGGAGATGTCTTAATGATTATAGTTTCATGTGGGCTGTTTACACCGTTCTTGGATCAAAAATGCTTTTGAAGTGCAACCGCGAGACGCTCACAGCTTATGCATTTTTACTGGGGACGATTTATCTCCTGCCTTTCGCCCTGTATGCCGGCCTTGCAAACCCTCTGACGCTTAACTCAGATACCATTGCTGCTCTCCTTTATTTATCCATCCTCTGCTCGTCTTTGTCTACGTCGTGTGGTACTATGCCCTGACTAATGCTGACTCGACAAGCGTTGCGGTCTACGTTTACCTCGTTCCGCTCTTCACAGCTATATTCGCATTTTATACACTCAACGAGAGGCCTGATTTATTTACCGCATTAGGAGGAATAATTACAATTTCCGGCGTTTACCTCACCACAGCCAAGCATCAATAGTTTTATAAATCCTCGACTCAAGCAACTCCTGCATGGAGTTCAGGGTTGTTATTTCAGATCCAAAGACAGGGAGGGCTTATCAGAAGGTCATCGAAGGGGCTAATGCAAACAGACTGATAGGAAAGCAGATAGGGGATGTTATCAGCGGCACGATCGTTGAGCTCCCCCCCGACTACGAGCTGAAGATTACAGGCGGGACTGACAGGGATGGATTCCCGATGAGACCAGATCTGCCAGGAACAGCGAGGAGGAGGCTGCTGCTCAGCGGAGGAGTGGGATTCAAGCCAAAGGAAAAGGGGCTGAGAAAGAGAAAGAGCGTAAGAGGCAGAGTTATCTCAAAAGACATTATCCAGATAAACACAGTAGTCGTCAAACATGGAAAGGTTCCGCTTGAGGAGATATTCAAGCAGAAGGAAGAGTGAAATAGAGAGAAATGGGAATTTTGGAGGATAAAAAGAGGGCACAGATTTTTTACAAATACTTTTCCAAAATTTACGATTACATCAATCCGATCTTCTACTCTGATGAGATGCGCAAAACAGTAGTGGATATGGCCAATATTAACAGCGATTCTTTTGTCCTCGAAGTTGGATGCGGAACCGGTTTCACAACCGAGGAAATAGTCAGGAGAACTGGAGAAGAGAAAGTAGTGGCGGCCGATCTCACCCCTGAGCAGATGATGAAGGCGAGAGCGAAACTCGGTAATGTGAACTACTTTCTGGGAGATGCTGAAAACCTACCTTTTAAGGACGATTCTTTCGATGCAGCCATATCAGCGGGGAGCATAGAGTACTGGCCAAATCCGCAGAAAGGTATAGAGGAGATGGCAAGAGTAACCAAAAGCGGGGGAAAGGTTGTAATCCTCGCCCCAAGAAAACCGGACAACATCATCGTGAGAAAATTTGCTGAAAGCATAATGCTTTTCCCCTCAACCCAGCAGTGCGTTTATTGGTTCATGAAAGCCGGTTTAGAAGACATAAGATTTGTCGAAACGGGTCCTTACCGGTTCTGGAGTAAGCTCGTGGTAATTGTAAGCGGTACTGTTCCCTGACCAGAGAAATTTTAAACAGTAAAGGACTTCACTTTTTATGGACAAAGTGAGCTACATAGGTCCAGTAATTCTCGATGAGCCAGAAGAGTTCTCTCTCTCGGAGTTTGCAAGACAGGCTGTGGCGATGGAGGCTGAGAGGCTTTACTACTCCAACGGCAGAATCTTCTTTATCGAGTACGACACCATTCACGGCATTCTTGATGACAGACTGGTAATCGTTGAGCTCATAACCTACACCTCCTTCACCACGGTCGGAGAGTACAGAAACTGGATCGTGTATTACGGAAACGATGATACTGCTGACTACGTGGAGAAAATAAAAGATATTAGAGGGGACATGACGATCATTCCGGTTCTCAGAACTCACGACAGGTTTATTAGAAAGGTGGAAGAGCAAATCAACAAGGGGCTGTTTAGAAGCTTTGCTTCTCAATAAAATCCGCCACTATTTTAGCCACATAGTCAAATTTTCCGAAGTAAAAGTGATCTGTTTCAACCTTCACAACCTCTTTAGGTTCTGAAGCCTGCTCAAAAAGTTTCAGCGATTCTTCGAAAGATACAAACTGATCCTGCGTTGCTATGATAAAGAGTTTCGGAATTGCAGCATCTTTGAAGCGGATGGAGTTAATTTCGGGGATTGGAGAGAGATAAACTGCAGCATCGCAGTACTCAGCGACGTTTGATGCCACCACACTTCCGAATGAGTATCCCACAACCGCTATTTTGTCATGTCTGTCTTTAAGATAGGCTACACATTTCTTTGCATCCTCTATCTCCCCTATACCGCTTCTGAACGGCTGCTGGTAGTCGAACCTTAAGACGGAGATGTCCCTTTTTGTCAGCTCCGAAGCTATCCTCTCAAGCCTCACATCAAACCTGTTCCCACCCATAAGCGGATGTGGTGGGCAAAGGAGTGCTGCATTCTCACCCCTAATGCTGTAACTTGCCCTGACACCATCAACAACTACCTCAGCCATTATTCTTCCCCCTTATCTCTTCAACAGCCTCGCGAGCTGAATCGGCAACCCTACCCCCTTCAGAAATTAGGTTTTCGAGCACCTCCAAATCCTCCTCGCCACCAAGCATCCCGAGCATCATCGCTGCATCCTCTCTAATCCTCGCATCCTCGTGTTTGAGAAGTTTTCTTACAGCTTTCTTAACCCCCTCCACAACCCCCCTCTCACCTTTAAGAGCTTCTGCAGTCGCCATCGCTCCCAGCCTGACCATGAACTCCTCGTGCCCCATCAGCTCTCCAAGAAGCTCTCCAAGTCCCTCCCCTACAACAAGTGTCTTTACATCTCCCATTTCACCACTCGCAAGCTTTTCAGCAAGGTAGTCTCTGTAATCACCATTTATAGCATCTCTTATGTACTTCTCAGCCTTGCTCAGGCTGATTGCTCCAACAACTTTCATCTTACCTATGAAAGTTGTTGGAGCGCTCATCACCCCGTATTTTTCAGCAAAATCCGGAAACATTGTGGCATCAACAGTATGATGCTCGATGGCAAATTTTTGGGCAAGGGTGTTGATAGAATCGACTGTTGCTCTGCAGTTGGGGCAGGTTGGAGTGACAAAGGTGATAATCCTGACTTCCGAACCCTCTTTCACACCCTCCGCAACGATTTTAATTGCATGAATGAAGCTCTGAAGCTCATTCTGCTTTGGCACTGCGTGAAAGTAAATCTCCGAGTCATCTATTTTTACTCCCGGAAGAGAGAGACCGGGATCAGGGCTGGAATCAAATTCGAGAATTATCCTGTCCTCATCGTTAAACAGGTTTTTGAGGTAATCGTAAATTTCTTCGCTGGCAAAAACTTTAAGTTTTATACTCCTCTTCAGTTCATCCAGTCGCATCAACTGAACTTCTAGCAACAAGTTTTAAAGCATTTTTTGATTATTTCTTTACAATGGGTATAAGCAGTCCGGCACTTTGGACGGAGTTCTTTGAGAGGTACTATAGGGAAGAAATTAACAAGCTTGCCTACAAGATAAAGTCAGGCGGAGATGGTAGATCCCTTTACGTTAATTTTGTTAAAGACTTATCCATATTTCAGGAGGGCAAGTTGGGAGAGGAGCTGATTGAAAAGCCCGATGAGGTGCTAATTCACGCTGAAAGAGGGCTAGCGAACGCCACCAACATTTACGGAGTTTCGCTTGAGGGTTGCAAGCCCAGATTCTACTCTTTACCCACAACAAGAAAAGTTCTGATAAGGGATCTCAGATCCGAACATATAGGAAAGTTCTTGGCTATTGAAGGGATCGTCAGAAAGGTCACCGAGGTGAGGCCGAGGATAGTGGAGGCTGCATTCGCCTGCCTCAACTGCGGTAGCATAACAATGGTTCCTCAGGAAAACAGCCAGCTCAGACAGCCGTTTGAGTGCAGCAAGTGCAGTACGAAGAAGCTGATCTTCCTGCCTGACAGGAGCATCTCAGTTGACAGTCAGAGGGTGAAAATTCAGGAGTATCCAGAGAATCTCAGAGGAGGGGAGCAGCCGCAGACGATAGACGTGATTCTGGAAGGTGATCTCGCTGGCTCAGTGAATCCCGGAGACAGAGTCATAATAAATGGAATTGTTAGGGCTAAGCCCAGAGGTCTTGGGCAGAGGAAGATGACACACATGGACCTCTACATTGAAGGAAATTCCGTTGAGGTTCTCCAGCAGGAGTACGAGGAGTTCGAGATAACGGAAAAAGACAGAGAGCTGATAATGCAGCTTGCTGCATGCGACGACATATACGAAAAAATAGTCAAGTCCATAGCCCCGTCAATTTACGGTCACGAGGACGTTAAGCTTGCCATAGCCTTGCAGCTCTTTGGAGGAGTGCCCAAGAAGCTTCCGGACGGAACTGAAATCAGAGGTGATATCCACATCCTCCTCGTCGGTGATCCGGGTGTTGCCAAGTCACAGCTTCTGAGATACGTCCACAGAATAGCCCCGAGAAGCGTTTACACCACAGGAAAAGGAACTACGACTGCTGGTCTCACTGCCACAGCGGTCAGAGATGAGGTTGATGGGAGGTGGACTCTCGAAGCTGGAGCGCTTGTTCTCGCAGACAAGGGTATAGCTCTGGTTGATGAAATCGATAAGATGAGAAGGGAAGACACTTCCGCACTTCATGAAGCTCTGGAGCAGCAGACTATCAGTGTTGCCAAGGCAGGAATTAATGCTATTTTGAGAGCGAGATGCGCCTTACTTGGGGCGGCAAACCCCAAATACGGAAGGTTCGAGAAGTTCACACCAGTTCCGGAGCAAATCGAGATGTCCCCAACACTACTCTCTAGGTTTGACCTTATCTTCGTCATGAAAGATGAGCCGGATGAAGAGAAGGACAAAAAGCTTGTTGAGCACATTCTCCACACCCACCAGCTTGGTGAGATCACAGAGAAGATCAAAAACGTTGCGGCAGAATATGATGAAGATTACGTAAAGCAGAGAGCGGAGAGAATAGTTCCCGAAATTGATCCTGACCTCCTCAGAAAGTACATAGCCTACGCCAGAAAGACTGTCTATCCTGTTTTAACAGATGAGGCGAAGGAGAAAATTAAGGAGTTCTACCTCTCTCTCAGGGCGAGGGTGAAAGAGAACTCACCTGTTCCTATAACAGCAAGACAGCTTGAAAGCATTGTCAGACTTGCTGAAGCTTCTGCGAGAGTTAGGCTGAGTGACAGAGTCGAACCTGAAGACGTAGAAAGAGTGATTGATATTATGATGAGAAGTCTCAGAGAGATTGCAGTTGACCCCGAAACGGGTGAGATGGACATCGATCTGGCTTATTCCGGCACTTCGAAAACTCAGAGAGACAGAATTATGATTATGAAGAAAATAATCGACAACCTTGAGAAAGACTATGAAAAAGGAGTGCCTGAGGAAGTAATACTTGAGGAGGCTGAAAAAGAAGGGATTGACAGGATGAAAGCAAAGGAGATTCTCTCCAAGCTGAAACTCCACGGAGAAGTTTACACACCAAAACACGGACATTACAAGTTGGTGAGCAAACTTTAGTGAGAACAAAGGTTAAATATTAAGCAGTTAAATGCCTTACGATGAAACATGTAAGCACAGGAATACTGCCCCTTGACACACAACTCGGTGGAGGGTTTCCAGTAGGCAGCGTAGTTTCAGTCTTTGAGGAGCCGGGAGCCGGTGCAGATGTGCTGTCGTACCACTTCGTCGTTGAGGGGGCGAGGCGGGGAGAGAATGTACTTTATCTAGCCACGGATGACAGCACTGA
>Ga0190326_1000031_pt1 | contig 19841 bp, 20 predicted proteins | sample 4870111112_MG_FD_165049 | JGI IMG/M metagenome (GOLD analysis project Ga0190326, IMG submission 165049) | Hydrothermal vent sediment bacterial communities from Southern Trench, Guaymas Basin, Mexico - 4870-11-11-12_MG | ecosystem: Environmental > Aquatic > Marine > Hydrothermal vents > Sediment ... | reverse complement strand
AAGCTGTATATTATGATTTAAAAAAAAAAGGAGGAATAAAGTTGGGAAAGGGAGACAGAAAGTCAAGAAGAGGGAAGATATGGAGAGGGACTTATGGGAAATACAGACCAAGAAAGAAAAAGAAAAAGAGTAGTTCATAAAGATGGGAGCTGAAAAACTTCAGTTTGAACTTGGTCCAATAAGACCTCCTAATGAAGCAAGAAGTCTTCTTTTAAGATTTACGAGGAATTGTCCGTGGAATCAGTGTCTTTTCTGTCCTGCTTATAAGGGAAAGAAGTTTTCTCTTAGAAGCCTGGATGAGATAAAGAAGGACATTCAGGCAGTAAGAGACATAATAGATGATGTAAAAGAGCTTTCATGGAGACTTGGATACAGTGGAGAGGTATCAGATGAAGTAATAAGCTATGTATTTGGTTCATCAAGATATAGTGAAAGCTACAGGATGGTAGCTGTATGGCTATATTATGGAACAGGAGCCTGTTTTATACAGGATGCAGACATACTTATAATGAATCCTGAAGAACTTGTAGCTGCTCTCAGGTTCTTAAGAGAAAAGATTCCTGAAATAAAAAGAGTTACGGCATATGCAAGAGGAAGGACAGCAGTAAGAAGATCTGTTGAGACACTTAAAAGGATAAGAGAGGCAGGACTTGATAGGGTTCATCTTGGACTTGAAAGTGGATATGATCCTGTTCTTAAGTTTATGAGAAAAGGGATAAGTGCTTCTCAGCACATAGAAGCAGGAAGAAAGCTTGTAGAAGCAGGATTTGAGCTTTCAGAATATGTTATGCCTGGTCTTGGTGGAGAAAGATGGTGGAGGGAACATGCAATAGAGAGTGCAAGGGTCCTAAATCAGATAAATCCTCATTTTATAAGACTCAGAAGTCTCAGGATTCCTAAAAAGGTTCCTCTTTACAAGAAGGTAGAAAATGGAGAGTTTGTTCCACTTTCTGATGATAAGGTGGTTGAGGAGATAAAGCTTTTTATTGAGAACTTAGAAGTAACGAGCACAGTTACAAGTGATCACATTATGAATCTTCTTGAAGAAGTTGAAGGAAAGCTTCCAGAAGAAAAACAAAAGATGTTAAATGTCATAAGGAAATATCAGGAGCTTTCACCACTGGATAAGCTTATATATAGGGTTGGAAGAAGAGGAGGGACTTATCGTTCTGTGGATGACCTGAAAAGAGATCCTGTAACATACGCAAAGATAAGGAGATTTGTAAAAGAGATGATAGAAAAAGAAGGAGAAGATTCTCTTGAGAGATTTATAAAAGAACTGGCAGATCAGTATGTCTAAATTTTATCCTATCCTTATTGACATAGAAGGAAAAGATGTCCTTTTTGTTGGAGGAGGAAAAGTAGCTGAAAGAAAAATAAGATCTCTTGTTGAATTTGGAGCAAATGTATATGTCGTAAGTAAAGAAATGACAGAAGGGTTAAGAAAGCTTGAGAAGGAGGGAAAGATTGTTTATCTTGGAAAGGACTTTTCTCTGAAGCACTTAGAAGATAAGTTCCTCGTATTTGTTGCAACAGATGACAAAAAGCTGAATGATCAGGTTGCAAAAGAAGCAAAAAGAAGAGGAATACTCGTAAATTCTGCTGATAAGCCAGAAATTTGTGATTTCATTCTTCCTTCTTTCCTGAAAAGAGGAGATCTCATTATATGTGTATCTACTTCTGGAAAGAGTCCAGCACTTGCAAAAGCTATAAGAAAAGAGCTTGAAGAAAGATATGGAGAAGAATATAAAGGCTTTTTAAATATAATCTATGCTGTAAGATATGCGATGAATTCTCTTGATATTTCAGAGGATGTAAAAAAGAAGGTATATGATTTTTTGATAAATTCTGATCTTCTTTATAAGATCAAAAAAAAAGACATTCCTGGAGTAATTGAAACACTTGAAAGAATAAAGGAAGTTGTCTGATGGAACTCCTTTTTGTCCTGATCATATCTTTTTACATCCTTGCATCTGCAAGTTCTATAGTATATCTCATAAATCAGGAAAAAAAGATATTCCATTCTTTTCTCATCTTTACACTTTCTGGTTTCTTCTTTCACACCTTCTTTCTTATCCTTGGCTATATCAGGCTTGGAACATTTCCTGTCCTTGACTTCAGATCTTCTCTTTCCTTTCTTTCCTGGTCCCTTCTTTTTGTTTATCTCGTATTCTTCCTTAAGTTCAGGCTCAGGATATTAGGAACATTTGTTGTTCCACTTTCTGCATTCCTCGTCCTTATCTCTTCTGTATTTCCATCTTCAAAAGTTCCTATAAGACCTATATTCAAGACAGTATGGCTTATACTTCATGTAGGAACTTCCTTCATAGGAAACGCACTCTTTCTTATAGCATTTATCTCTGCCTCACTTTATCTTGTTCAAGAATACTATATCAAGCACAAAAAGCTGAGTTTCTTTTACAAAAGACTTCCTTCACTTGGAAGTCTTGACATGATCAATCACTATTCTCTTCTTTATGGTTTTCCATTCCTTACTGCAGGAATAATTACAGGATCAATATATGCACAGTATGCATTTGGAAAATACTGGCAATGGGATCCAAAAGAGACCTGGTCTCTTATAACCTGGATCCTTTATGCATTCCTTATCCATGAAAGACTTGCAGTAGGATGGAAGGGAAGAAAGGCTGCTATTATGTCAATACTCTGTTTTCTTCTGCTTGGACTCAGCTTCATAGGGACGAACTACTGGATAAAAGGATATCATAATCTGAATAACTTAGGTGCTTATGGATCTTAGGATACTGGACATAGGAATGAATCACAGGACTGCTCCTGTTGAGCTAAGAGAAAGGTTTGCTTACAGTAAGAAGGAGAAGGAACAGCTCCTGAAATCTCTTATAAAGCACGACTCTATCAGAGAAGCTATCTATATTTCTACATGCAACAGGATAGAAGTCCTTGCTGTTACAGAAAAAGAGGAGATAGCAAAAAAAGTTATAATTTCTAACATATGCAAGCTTGCAAATCTTTCTCAAGACAAGATACTTTCGTTCATATATATATTCAAAGACAGGGATGCTGTAAGACACATATTCAGAGTTGCATCAAGTCTTGATTCAATGGTTATTGGAGAACCACAAATCCTTGGACAGGTAAAGTCTGCATACAGAGAGGCAGCAGAACAAAAGACAACAGGAGTAATACTTAACAGTCTCATGCACAGGGCATTCAGGACAGCAAAAAGAGTAAGGACAGAGACAGGAATATGCGAATCTGCTGTTTCTGTAAGCTATGCTGCTGTTGAACTTGCAAAAAAGATATTTGATTCTCTTTTTGGAAAAAAGGTCCTTCTTATAGGTGCAGGTGAGATGGCTGAACTTACTGCAAAACATCTTATGGGACAGGGTGTAAAAGAGATAGCAGTTGCAAACAGGACATTTGAAAGAGCTGTAGATCTTGCAAGGAAATTTAATTCCTTTCCTATATCATTTAAGGAAATACCAGATTATCTCGTAGAAGCAGACATCGTTATAACCTCTACAGGTTCTCAGGAATACATAATCACAAAAGATATGATAAAAGGACTTATGAGAAAGAGAAAAGAAAGATCACTTTTCCTTATAGATATATCAGTCCCAAGGAATATAGATCCTGCTGTCAATGAGCTTTCAAATGTATATCTTTATGACATAGATGACCTGAAAGATGTAGTTCAGATGAATATGGAACAGAGGAAAAAAGAGGCTATAAAGGCAGAAAGGATTGTTGAAGAAGAGGTTGTTAAGTTTGAAAGATGGTTAAAATCCCTGGATATTGTTCCGACTATTGTTCTTTTAAAAAAGAAAGCAGAGCAGATAGTAAAAAAAGAGCTGAAAAGAAGTGAAAGTAAGCTTAAAAGACTCACAGAACAGGAAAAAAAGGCTGTTGAAGTCCTTTGCAGATCAATAGCAGAAAAGCTCATAAATGATCCTATACTCTTCCTAAAAAGCAAGGCAGGAAGAGAGAGTCTGAATATGTATCTGGACTTTACGAGAAGACTTTTTAACCTGGATCAATGTGAAGGAGAGATGTATGAAGATTCAAGTAGATTCCATAATAAATGAGATAATGGAAAATGCAGAAAAGGAAAAGATAGGGATGATAGCTACTCACATAGGTATAGTCAAAGGAATAAATGAAGGGAAGAGAGTAAAAAGTATGAAAGTCTATTTTTACAGGGATAAGCTGAGCAGGATAATAGAGGATGTGAAAAAAAGGGAAGGGATAATGGAAGTAAAGGTAAAGGTGAATGAAGGGGAGCTTTCTGCAGGTGAATGGATAATGGTAGTTATGATAGCAGGAGAAAAAAGAGACATAGTCTTTTCTGCACTTATAGATGCTGTTGAGAGGATAAAGAAAGAGGCAACCAAGAAGGAGGAAGTTTATGGGAATGGTGAATGTGGGTGAAAAAAAGATTATAAGAAGATATGCTGAGGCAAAAGGAAAGATAATTCTTAGGGAAGATACAATAAGGAAGATAAAAGAAGGGAAGATAGAAAAAGGAGATCCTTTTGAAGTAGCAGAAATTGCAGGAACAAATGCTGCAAAACAGACATCACTTCTTATCCCTTACTGTCATCAGATTCCTCTTGATCATGTAAAGATAGACTTTTCTGTAGGAGAAAAAAGTATAGAGGTTTCGTGTAAGGTATCTGCTGAAGCAAAGACAGGTGTTGAGATGGAAGCTATTGTAGGTCTTCTTATAGCTCTTGCTACATTATGGGACATGGTAAAATATCTTGAAAAGGACAAGGATGGACAATATCCTTATACGGAAATTACAGAAGTCAGGGTAACAGAAAAGAGGAAAAAGGAATGAAGATATTTCTTTTTCTTTTTATCCTTTTTTCTGGAAGAGTATATTCAGGAGACATTGCCTATGTATCTGACTGTTTCAAGATAACTCTCAGAAAAGGTCCTGGAATAGAATACAAAATAATAGCTTTTCTTAAGTCTGGAGAACGAGTAGAAATTTTGGAATCAGCTGGTGAATGGACAAAGATAAGATCTAAATATGGTGAAGGATGGGTCCTTAGCAGATTCCTTATGAAAAGGACTCCTTTTAAGGATATAGCAGAAAGACTTGAAGGAGAAAATAACAGACTAAAAGAAGAGCTTAGCCGTATAAAAGAAGAGCTGGAAAAAAAAACAGAAAGTGAAAAAGAACTTAAAAACAGACTCTCTGATCTTACAGAGCTTTACAGTGAAATAAAACAGAAGTATGAGAAGCTTCTGAGAGATTCTTCTGAATTCCTGGAGCTTAAAAAGATGTATGAAAAGAATAAGGAAGAGTTAAGAAAGGCAAAAAAGAAGATAGAAAGGCTTGAAAAAGAGAATCTTCAACTGAAGAGATCTCAGAAGCACAGATGGTTTCTTCTTGGAGCACTTGTCCTTTTTTCTGGAATCATCCTTGGACTTGTTCTTGGAAGACAGAGAAAAAGGTCTTCGTATTATTACTGAATGCTTAGAGTTGGAACATCAGGATGGAATTATCCTCATTGGAAAGGGATATTTTATCCTGAAGATCTTCCAAAGGATAAGTGGTTAGATTTTTACATGAGACATTTTGATACAGTGGAAGTAAATTCCACATTTTACAGACTTCCTCAAAAAAAAGCTGTTGAAGCCTGGTATAAAAAATCATATCCTGGATTCGTCTATTCAATAAAAATGAACAGGACTGTTACGCACATAAAAAGGCTAAAGAACGCAGAAGAAGAACTTGAAAGATTTTTTGAGCTCATTTCTGCTCTGAAAGAAAGGTGTGGAATAATACTCATCCAGCTTCCTCCAAACCTGAGATTTGACAGAGATCTTTTTGAAAGATTCTGCTCATTTCTTAACCCCTCTTACAGATATGCCTTAGAGGTAAGAAACAGGTCATGGATTGATGAAGAAGCATTTAGGATAATGAGAAGGCATGGAATTGCATTTTGTATATCTGATACAGCAGGAAAGTATCCTTATTTTGAGGAAATAACTGCTGATTTTGTCTATATCAGACTTCATGGCTCAAAAATACTTTACAGGTCACTGTATACAGAGGAAGAGATAAAAAGATGGGCAGAAAAGATAAGGAAGTGGAAAAGAGAAACTTATGTTTATTTTGATAATGACTTCTGTGGATATGCAGTAAAAAATGCAAAGATGCTGAAAGATGCTTTCAGTAGTGATTCCTTTTTATAATGAAGAAGAAAATGTCTCTCCTCTTTTAGATGAACTTATTCCTTTTTTGAGATCCCTTAAAGATCCTTTTGAGGTCATATGCATAGATGATGGAAGTGTGGATAATACGCTTTTTGAACTGAAAAAAAAGAAAAGTGAGTATCCAGAGATAAGGATACTCGTTCACAAAAAAAACTATGGGCAAAGTGCAGCATATGCAACAGGATTTATGAAAGCAAAAGGTGAGATAATAATAACAATGGATGGAGACATGCAATATTTTCCTCAAGACATAGAAGTCCTTTTAGAAAGAATAAAGGATGCTGATGCAGTGTGTGGAATAAGGAGAAAAAGAAAGGATAATGTCTTAAGGAAGATTCCTTCAAAGATAGGAAACTTTCTGAGAAACCTACTGTTTAAAGATAACATAAAAGACATGGGATGCACATACAGGGCAATCAAAAGGGATGTATTAAAAGACCTGCCTTTTTTTAATGGAATGCACAGATTTATTCCTACTTTGCTTAAGCTTCAAGGATACAAGGTTGTTGAATGTGAAGTAAGGCACAGAAAAAGAATTTATGGAAAAAGCAAGTATGGAATATGGAACAGAATGTTTGTTTATCTTTTTGACTGTATAGGGATACTTTGGTGGAAAAAAAGGGCTTTGCCAAAAGAGAGGATAAAAGAAGAGATATGAAATGAAAAAGATACTTTTTTTTGTCTTGATCATATTGTCCTTAAGTTTTTTCATCTGGCTAAAACCAGAGGACTTTATGACCTTTGTAAGCTATGTAAAAGAAATAGCAGAAAGAAATCCATTTCTTTCTTCATTTTTTTTCTTCTCTGGAGCATTCTTTTTTACACTTCTTGGAATTCCAAGATCGGTGATCTGTATAGCAGCAGGAACGATTTTTGGCTTCTGGAAAGGATTTATAATCTCAAGTATAAGCGTCATCTCAGGAAGTTTTGTTGTATTTTCTTTCTCTAAACACTTGGGAGCACCTTTTTTTTATGAAAGACTGAAAAAATACCTGGACATAATAAAAGAGTATAAAGGAAACCAGCTACTTTTGGTCCTCCTTATAAGACAGATTCCTATGCCTTGTCTTTTAAACAACATCCTTCTTGGACTTACATCTGTCTCCTCAGAAATATTTATAATAGGAACATTCCTTGCACAGCTTCCAACAACAGTTATATTTACCCTTTATGGAAGCAGCATTCACGGAAATCTCATCTTCAGGATATCCCTTGCATCTTTTCTCCTCGTCATATTCCTCATATTCCTGAAGATTCTTCTTTCAAGATCAGAATTTATGAGAAAGATAACATAGTTATTCAGCAAAGCTTTTAAGTTTTCTGCTTCTGCTTGGATGCCTGAGTTTTCTCAGAGCTTTTGCTTCTATCTGTCTTATCCTTTCTCTTGTTACATTAAAGTCTCTTCCAACTTCTTCTAATGTATGATCTGCCTTTTCTCCTATTCCAAATCTCATCCTGAGAACCTTCTCTTCTCTTGGAGTAAGTGTCTTCAGGATCTTTCTCATCTGTTCTGCAAGATCACTCTTTATAGCAGCCTCACTTGGAGACTCAAACTTCCTGTCTTCAATAAAGTCTCCAAGATGGCTTCCATCCTCATCTGAACCAATTGGTGTTTCAAGAGAGATAGGTTCTTTTGCAATCCTTAAGACCTTCTTTACCTTTTCTACAGGATATCCCATCTTTTCAGCAATCTCTTCTGGTGTTGGCTCCCTTCCATATTCAAGTATGAGCATCCTTGTCGTCTTTATAAGCTTGTTTATGGTCTCTATCATGTGAACAGGAATCCTTATTGTTCTTGCCTGATCAGCTATTGCTCTTGTTATAGCCTGTCTTATCCACCATGTTGCATATGTGCTGAATTTGTATCCTCTCTGATACTCAAACTTCTCTACTGCCTTCATAAGACCTATGTTTCCTTCCTGAACAAGATCAAGGAACATAAGTCCACGATTTGTATACTTCTTAGCAATGCTTACAACGAGTCTCAGATTTGCCTTTATAAGTTCGTCTTTTGCCTTTTTTGCCTCAGCAATACCCTTTTCTACATCTTTCAGTGTAAGCTTTAGCCTTCTTGGAGAAAGGCTCGTCCTTTCCTTTATCTTCTTTATTGTCTCTTTTGCCTTTTCTACTTCTTCTTTCATCTTAAGAAGCTCTGCCTTTGTAAGACCAACAGTCTCTACTTTTTCATCATCTTTCATATCTTCTGGAAGACTTGATATGAGCTCCTTCAGATAAGAAGTAGGTCTTCCTCCAAGTTTCAGTATGCAGTCTGCTATCTTCTTTTCTGCATCTTCAAGCTCCTTGACAACATCTCTCAGCTTCTGAACCATTGCATCCATCTGCTTCTTTTCAAGTCTAAATGACCTTACTATCTCCTTTATGTGATTTATCTTTTCCTTTATCTCTGCACTTATCTTTTCCTTTTCTTCATCTGTGCATGTCTTCTTTACTATCTTCTTTGTCTTTTCTCTCAGATCCTTATATATCTCTTTTATTTCCTCTATCTTGCTTATAAGTGATGCCTTCTTTTCGTCTATCTGTGCATATTCCATTTCTTCATCTTCAAGATCTACTATGACCTCTTTAAGCTTTATCTCATTCTTTTTAAGCTTTTCTCCAAGCTCAATTATGTGTTCAATTCCTACCTGAGCTTCAAGAAGTCCAGAAAGTGCAAGATTTTCTCCTTCTTCTATCCTTTTTGCAATCTCTATTTCACCTTCTCTTGTAAGAAGAGAAACAGATCCCATCTCTTTCAGGTATAGCTTTACAGGATCACATGATCTTGAAGAAGTATCTGCTTCCACATCCAGATCAAGACCAGCAGCCTCCTGCTCTATCATCCTCAGCTCTTCTTCATATACCTCCTTTTCACGATCTTCTTCTTTCCTTCTTGCCTCTTCATCAACAAGAGCTATGTCAAGCTCTTCAAACATTGACTTAAGTTCACTTATGTCATCTGAAGATGAAAAAAGATCCTCTGGAAGCTTTGCATTCAGCTCATCAATTGTTATATATCCCTGATCTTTTCCTTTATCCAAAAGCTCCTTTAGAGTCTCTATTTCTTCTGTATAATCTTTTGTCATATATTTATCCCTCCTTCAGATTTTTTTAATTGTCTGTTTTATCTCTTCCAAAAGCTTCTTTTTCTTTACCTTTTCCCTTATCTCAGAAATTGCCTTCTCTACCTCCTCATCACTAAATACGACGAATGGCTTATACATAAATTCTCTCAAAAGTGCCCTTGCATCCTCATCCTCTAAGGAATCGTGTATAAGTTCAGCAGATATCTTTTCTCCATTTGAGTATCTTTCCTTTATAACACCTATTATTTGCTTTACTTTCTGATCATAGATCAAGCTTTCAGCATCACATTCTATAAGCTTTGGGATTGCTTCAGGATGGAAGAGGAAAAGACTCAGGATCTGAAGATCTCCAATCCTTCTTGAACTCTCCTCCTGTATCTCTTCCGTATAAGCCCTTTTTGACTTCAATGCTTTCCATACAAGACTTTCCTTTATCCCAAGCTTTTTAGAAATCTTTGATACATAAATCCCCTTTGTTATTTCATCCTGGACAAAATTTAAGTTTACCAAAAGATTTTTTAAAAGTAAAGATTTTTTTTCGTCTTCTATCTTTTTATTTCCTATCTCCATGTCAAGGTAAAAGTCAAGTATAGGTTTTGAGTTTTTTTCAATGTATTCAAGAAAGACTTCCCTTCCATATCTGTTTAAAAAACTGTCAGGATCATGACCTTCAGGAAGTATTACGACCTTTGCTGGAACAGATTCATTTGCAAAAAGATGGAAGCTTCTTAAAGCAGCCTTTTTTCCTGCCTCATCTGAGTCAAATATGAGAATTACTTCATCTGCATATCCTTTGAGTCTTCTTATGTGGTTTTGGGTAAGAGCTGTTCCCAAAGTTGCAACAGAGTTTTCAATTCCACATTTCCAAAGTGCTATCCAGTCCATGTATCCTTCAACTAATATTGCTTTTCCCTTCTGCCTTATTGCTTTATAGGAAAAGTTCAGTCCATAAAGGATACTTCCTTTGTGAAATATAGGAGTTTCTGGAGTATTCAGATACTTTGGACCTCCTTCTCCTATAATCCTTCCTCCAAAACCTACTATCCTTCCCCTTATGTCAAATATAGGAAATATGATCCTTCTTCTAAACCTGTCATAATATCCATCCCTGTCAACCCTTTGAACGATCAATCCTGCCTTAGAAGCAATTTCAAGTTCTATGTTCCTTTCTCTTAAAAAACTGCACAGATTTTCCCAACCATCTGGTGCATATCCAATCCAGAGCTCCTTTGCCAGAGAAAGATCAATCCTTCTCTTTTTCAAGTATTCCCTTGCTAATTTTCCTTCTTTTTCAAAAAGCATCTTTTTGAAAAAAAGAGCAGCAACCCTGTTTGCCTCAAAAAGCTTTTCTCTTTCTTCCTTCTTTTCTGAAGATATCCCTTTTAGCTTTATGTTATACCTTTCTGCAAGGTCTTTCAGGGCTTCTATAAATGATACATTGTGATATTCCATCCAGAATGTGAATATATCCCCTCCTTTTTTACAGCCAAAACAGTGAAACATCTGCTTTTCAGGACTTACAGTAAAAGAAGGATTCCTTTCAGAATGAAAAGGACAAAGACCTACATAGTTCTTTCCCACCTTCTTTAGCTGAACATACTGTCCTATAAGCTCTACAATATCACACACACTTTTTATCTGTTCCTTCAGTTCAGAATAATCTATCATCACTTAAGCTCCACAAAAGTTACTGCTTCTGAATCCGTCTTTATTCCTTTTACATAAGGAACAGATTTCAGATATTCCCTTATTGCCTTTCTCAGTCTTCCTGTTCCTATTCCATGAATGATCTTCAATCCAGGATTTCCGTTCAGAATAGCATTGTCTATTGCCTTGTCTATCTTTGGAATTGCCTCGTCTACCCTGTGTCCTATGACATTTATCTCTGGAACATAGCTGCTTTCTCCTCTTTCTTCAGAAAAGGAGGTTTTTTCTTTTTCTTCCTCAGCTGGCTGTATGTCTTCTATGTCTGTCCAAAATCTTATTTTTCCTATTGAAATTAGTGCTTTTTTCTTTTCAGGATCATAGCTTACAAGCTTTCCTTTTTGTCTCAGTCTTATGTGATATACAGGACTTCCTTCTTTTATCTCTCCCTGATAACTCTTTTTTACAACCTCTTTTTCAAACTCAGCTTTAAGCTCCCTTGCAATATCTGAAAACTCTTTTTCTGCTTTTTTCAGCTCCTTCTTTTCCCTTTTTATCCTGTCTATAACAGCCCAGAATTCTCTTTTTGCCTTTCTTATAAGATTTTCAGCCTCCTTTCTTTTTTCTTCCAGTATCACATCCTTTTCCTCTTCCAGTCTCTTAAGTCTTCTTTCATACTGCTCTTTTAACCTTTTTACCTTCTCTTTTTCTCTTTCAAGCTCCCTTACAAGAAGATCAACTTTTTCTATAAGACTGTTTAGTTTTAAGGTATCCTTATCAAGATATCTTTTTGCATTTGATAGGATCTCCTCTGGTATTCCAAGTCTTAAAGCAGTCTCAAATGCCATACTTGCTCCTGCTGATCCATAATTGAGTCTGTATGTCGGAATCCTTTTTTCTTTATCAAATTCCACATATGCACTTATTACACCTTCTTTCTCCAGTCCATAAAGCTTTATTTTGTTCAGATGCGTAGATATTGCAATATAAGCATTTTTTTTCATAAGATAATCCAGGATTGCCATACTGAGTGCAGCTCCCTCTTCAGGATCTGTTCCCATACCCGGCTCATCTATTATTATAAGAGAGTCCTTATCAGCAGATTCTATCATAGTCCTTAGATGCTCAATGTGAGCTGAAAATGTGCTCATACCAAGAGAAATATCCTGGTCGTCTCCTATCTCTGCCATAATCTTTTTGAATACCTTTATCCTGCTTCCTTCTTCTGCTGGAATATGTATTCCTGTCTGTGTCATAAGACACAGAAGTCCAAGTGTCTTTAAAGCTACTGTCTTTCCTCCTCTGTTTGGTCCTGATATGATAAGAAGATTTTTATCTTTTTTAAGTCTTAGATCAACAGGAACACATCCCTTGATATATTCAAGTATAGGATTTCTTGCACCCTTTATGTCAAGGGTATCTTCTGAAATCTCTGGGACTTTGCATTTCAAAGAATCACAAAATCTTGCTATTGCACAAATCCCATCTATCTTTTTCAGAAACTCCTGAATCCTTATTATATCTCCCTTTCTTTCCCTTATCCTCTCTGTAATCTCTGTAAGTATCCTTATCTCTTCTTCCTTTTCCTCTATCTCAAGTTCTCTTAAAAGGTTATTCTCTTCAACTATCTCTTCAGGTTCTATAAAACTTGTTGCCTTTGAATTTGAATATCCATGAAAAAGCCCTTTTATACTCTTCCTTTTCCCAGAACTTATCCCTATGACATACCTTCCTTCTATAACAGTTACATGACTTCCTTCTAATTTCAGCCTACTCAGGATCTCTTCCAGTCTTTTCTGGATGTAAATCCTGCAGCTTTTCTTCTTCTTTCTTATTTCCATAAGTCTTGAACTTGCAGAATCATTTATCATTCCACTTTCTGATATCCTGTCTTTTATAAATCTTACAAGATCAGAAAGATCTGGTTCAGATTTTGCAAGCATGTAAAGTGTTTTGTATTCTTTTCCTTCGGAAAGGATCTTTTCTCTTATTGAAATTCCCGTCTCAATCAGTATCCTTATATCAAGGATCTCTTCTGGAAGGAGATATCCTCTTTTTGCCCTTTCTAAGATAGGATCTGCCGGAGATATGTTTCCTACAGAAAGTTCTCCTTTTGTGTTCAAAAATTCTCTTATCTCTGAAATAAGACCCAGTCTGTATTTTATCTGATCCAGAGAAAAAGATGGTCTAAGAGAAAGACAGAATTCCTTTCCTAAAGGAGATTCAGCATAATTTGAGATTATCTCAAGGAGTTTAAAATACTCTAAAGCCTGATATGAGTCTTTTAACATTAGTTTATCAGGGCTGGCTCAGGAGCTTTTTTGCAATCTCACTTACATCTTTTCCCTGTGCCCTTCCTGCTACCTTTGCCATAGCAACCTTCATAACCTTTCCAAGATCCTTCAGACCAGTAGCATTTACTTCAGCTATGGCTTCTCTTACTATATTTTCTATCTGCTCAGGACTTAGCTGTTCTGGAAGGTATTCAGAGAATATACTTACTTCTTTTTCTTCTTTCTCTGCAAGGTCCTCTCTTCCACCTTTTCTAAAGTTCTCTGCTGCCTCTTTTCCTTTCTTTATAAGAGACTGAATAACCTTTATTATTTCCTCATCCTTCAGCTCTCTTCCCTTCTCAACCTGAACCTTCTTTATAGAAGTCTTTAACATCCTGAGACAGGATAGTCTTAAGGAATCTTTCTCTTTCATTGCCTTCTTTAAGTCATTGTCTATCCTTTCTAAAAGCCCTGACATCTTTCCTACCTCTCTAACTCATTTTTTACCTCAGCTATGATACCAGCTATTTCTGGAAGGACTTTACTGCTCTTTTCCTTTATAAACATTCCAAAAGGAGTTTCTTTTGCAATTCTTCCAAAAGGATTCTCTTCTATGTTTACATCTATTATTGTTCCTCCTTCTGAATACACAGTCCATAAGATCTGATTTGGAAGATTTGTTGCTCCTGATGTTCCAACAGTGATAAGAAGACCAGTTTCTCTTGCAACCCTTAAAGAGCTATCCCAATAGAAGTATTTCTCATCATAAGATTCATCAAACCAGAGGACATGTGGTCTTGCAATTGCACCACACCTTGGACATCTAAGAAGTCTTTTTTCTTCCTCTGTAATCTCTTCTCCCTTATCCTTTCCTTTTATCCCATCAGGAAGAGGATATATCTCTCTGGAGCACTCTTCAGAGCATCTTATGTAAAATATGTTTCCGTGAATCTGATATGTCCTTTTCAGCGTGTTTCCTGCTCTTAAGTGAAGTCCATCAACATTTTGCGTTATAAGCATGAAACTGTCTCCTAAGATCTTTTCCATATCTGCAACAGCAATATGACCTCTGTTTGGCTTTGCTTTCCTGCAAAGCTTTATCCTGTAAAGATACCAGCTCCATACATCATACGGTCTTCTTTTAAACATCCAGAAAGTTGCAATCTCCTGTGGCTGATAGTTCCTTGAACCTATCGTCCAGAATCCATCAGGACCTCTGAATGTAGGAATTCCGCTTTCAGCAGATATCCCTGCACCTGTAAGGACTGTAATCTTTTTTCCTTCTGAAAGTGTCTTCCTTACTGCCTCTTTTATCCTTTCCCTATCCATAACACAGAATTGTTTAGCTTCTGAAAGAAAAAATGTCAACATACAATCACCTTTTTCAAAAAGGAATTTTCTCAGCTTCTTTCTGCTTTTCCGGGATCAAAGACTGCTGATTACTTCTTGATAGGCACATTGCAGAAAATTGATCTTTTAAAGATTTGTTGCATCCTTTTTTTTTTATTGATATCCTTTACTTTAGAAAAATCAAGGAGAAAAAGATGATACCTACAATCAAGTGGGATGGAAATCAGGTAAAGATGATAGATCAGAGAAAGCTTCCTCATAAAATAGAGTGGTATGTAGCAAGGAGCTACAAGGACATAATAAGGGCAATAGAGAACATGGTGATAAGAGGAGCTCCTGCAATAGGAATAGCAGGAGCAATGGCTATTGCTCTTGGTGCTTATTCAATAAAGACAAGGTCATATGATACATTCTTTAAAAGGATTACAGAGATTGCAGAAGAGATACTTTCTACAAGACCAACTGCAGTAAATCTGAGATGGGCTATAGAAAGGATGATAAGAGTTGTAAACAGAATGAGAGGGAAGCCTGTATTTGAGATAAAAGAAGTTCTTAGAGAAGAATCACAAAAGATCCTGGAAGAGGACATAGAGATAAACAGAAGGATAGGAAAAAATGGTGAAAAGCTTATTCCAGACGGTGCAACAATCCTTACACACTGCAATGCAGGAAGTCTTGCAACAGGAGGATATGGAACAGCTCTTGGAGTTATAAGAGCAGCACACGAGGCAGGAAAAAAGATAAAAGTGATTGCAGATGAAACAAGACCATGGCTTCAGGGACTAAGGCTTACTGTATTTGAACTTATGCAGGATGGAATCCCTGTAAAGGTAATTGTGGACAGTGCTGCAGGATATCTTATGAAAGAAGGAAAGATAGATCTTGTAATAACAGGTGCAGACAGAATTGCAGCAAACGGAGATACTGCAAACAAAATAGGAACATATCAGCTTGCTGTCCTTGCAAAAGAGAATAACATTCCATTTTATGTTGCTGCTCCAACATCCACAATTGATCCAAATACAAAAGACGGAAGCATGATTCCTATAGAATACAGATCAGCTGATGAGATCCTGAAGATAGATGGAAGGCAGATAGGACCAAAGGATGCAGAAGCCCTTAATCCTGTTTTTGACATAACTCCTGCAAGATACATAACTGCTATAATTACAGAAAAAGGAATAATAAAAGAGCCTTACAAGAAAGAAAATATCTTAAAGGAGGAAAGCTATGGATAAAATAATCCGTGTGGATATGGAAAAAAAAGAGATAAAGATAGAAAGTCCTAAGAAGGAATATGAAAGGCTTGGAGGAAGAGGTCTTGGATCAGAAATCCTTCTTGAAGAAGTTCCACCAGAATGCCATCCTCTTGGAAAAAGAAATAAGCTTATAATTGCTCCTGGTCTTCTTGGAGGAACAGCTGTTCCAAATTCTGGTCGTCTTTCAATATGTGCAAAAAGCCCTCTTACAGGAGGGATAAAGGAGGCAAATGTAGGTGGAGTATCTGGATATAAGCTTGGAAGGCTTTCTGTAAAGGCAATAATTATAGAAGGAAGTTCAAATGAGCTTTATATACTCAAGATAGACAAAGATGGTGCAGAGCTTATTCCAGCAGACGATCTAAGAGGTGTTGAAAACTATGAGACTGCAAAAAGACTTAGAGAAAGATTTGGAGATGTAGGAATACTTTGTATTGGACCTGCTGGTGAGATGAGGATGAGCTCAGCAACAATAGCATCAACTGACATGGAAGGTTATCCTTCAAGACACTGTGCTCGTGGTGGACTTGGTGCTGTTATGGGTTCAAAAGGGATTAAGGCAATAGTAATAGATGATTCTGGGGGGAAACTTAGAGAGCCAAAAAGGAAAGAGGAGTTTCAGGAAGTTGTAAAGGAGTTTACAAAAAGGATACTTGAAAGAAAAGCAACAGGACTCCTTTCAAAATATGGAACAGTTGGAGGACTTACATTTGTAAATAAAATTGGTGCACTTCCTACAAGAAACTACAGTTCTGGTTCATTTGAAGGTGCAGAAAAGATAGGAGGAAAGGTTGTTTCAGAGATAAATCAGAAAAGAGGAGGAAGTTTTGGAAAGACATGTATGCCTGGATGTATCGTAAAATGTTCAAATGTAATGCATGACAGGGAAGGAAAATTCCTTACAGCAGGATTTGAATATGAATCATCTGCAATGCTTGGAGCAAACCTTGGAATAGACGATCTTGATATGGTAATGCTTCTTGAAAGAAGATGTGATGATATAGGGATTGATACAATGGAGACAGGTGCAACAATAGGGATACTTCACGAAGCAGGGCTTTTTAGCTTTGGTGATGGAAAAAGGGCACTTGAGCTTATAAATGAGATAGGACAGGGAACTGTTCTTGGAAGGATTCTTGGAAATGGTGTAGCTGTAACAGCAAAGGTATTTGGAATAAGCAGAGTTCCAGTCGTAAAAGGTCAGGCAATTCCTGCACATGATCCAAGAAAGGAAAAAGGAACAGGAATAGGATATACAATAAGTCCACAGGGAGCAGATCATACAGGAATTGTTATATTTCAGGAAGATGAGCCAGAAAAGCTTGCACAGATGGCAAAAGAAAAGCAGATCCTCGTATGCACATATGATTCAGTTGGTCTGTGTCAGTGGAGCGAACCAGACTTTGACATAATGACAAGACTTCTTAACAGCTTTTATGGATGGGATCTAAAAGAAGATGATCTAAAAGAGATAGGAAGGAGCATAATCAGAAAAGAGATGGAATTTAATCTTGCTGCTGGACTTCCAAAAGTTGATCATCTTCCAGAATTTATGGAAGAAGAAAGGGCTGAACCACATAAAGGTGTGTTTGATATTCCAAAAGAGATAAGGGAAAAGGCAGCAGATGTATGATTGGATTGTAAGGATTCCTGTTCTTCTTTTTTCCATTACCATTCACGAATATGCACACGGAAAAGTAGCATATCTTCTTGGAGATCCAACTGCAAAGCTTGCAGGAAGACTTACATTTAATCCATTTTATCACTTAGATCCTGTTGGTGCAATTATGCTTTTTTTATTTAATTTTGGATGGGCAAAGCCAGTTCCTGTTGATCCAAGATACTTCAGGAACATAAGAAGGGATATAATACTTATGGCAGCAGCAGGACCTGCTGCAAATTTTTTTGCTGCATTTGTTGCTGGCTTCTTTATAAGACATCTTCTTTTTCATAACCTTCTTTATCAGCTTGTCCTCATTTATCTTCTTTTTATGAACATAGGTCTTGGACTCTTTAACCTTATCCCTATCCCTCCTCTTGATGGCTCACACATCCTTGAAAATCTTCTTCCTGTAGGAGCATCAATCAGATATCAAAAACTTGGGCGTTATGGTCTTGCCCTTCTTTTTACAATAGTCCTTATGGACAGCTTTCTTCATACAAGAATACTTGAAACACTTCTTCTTTATCCAATGTTTCTTATTGCAAAGCTTTTTGCAGGAGATAACCTCATCTTTCTTATGCATGGGATTTTGAGATAAAATAAATAGGATTTTTCAATAATAAAGACTCAATTCCATCAAAAAATCCAATTTGACAAATAGATTTTTTTTTGATTTTTTGTTTCCAAAAAAAAAGGAGGTTTAAATGTTAAGGATTATTCTGCTTGTCTTCTTTTTTGCAACAAGTGCAAAAGCATCAGACAAAATGAGTTTTTCTTTTCTTGATGGAAGAATAAAGCTTGGAGGAGACTTTTATGTAAGGTTTGAAACAAGAAGCGATTATTATACACGGGATGGAAGAAGGATAAAGGATCATGGAATGTCGTCAAGACAAAGACTTTCTCTTCAGATAGCTCCAAAGGAAAACATCTCCTTTCTCATAACACTTCTAAAGACAATAGATTCAGATGAACCACATCCTTATCTTTTTCCATATGCATATGACCACGGAACAGACATACATCAGGCATATCTCTTTATAAGAAACCTTTTTCAGAGTCCTGTATCACTTTGGTTTGGAAGAAGAGAGATAGAGTATCTTCATCAAAGACTTATTGGACACTCCTATGGATGGACAAATAAGCCTATTATCTTTGATGGAGCTGGACTTATAGTTGATACAAAAAAAGTAAAAGTTGATCTTTTTTATCTGAATCAGGTCTTAAGGGATCTTGATGAAAGTCCTGCATTCAATGATGACTGGTTTGGAAAGCCAGCAGATCTTTACGGAATATGGCTTACGCTGAAAAGACTCTATATAGGAAACATAGACCTTTATGTGCTTTATGATGACAGAGATAGCAGCAAAAAGGGAAAAGAGGATGACTCATATACTCCTGGAATAAGGATTTATGGAAAAAAAGGATCTTTTGACTATGATGTGAATCTCTCATTGCAGTTTGGAAGAAAACACATTGGAGGAGAAAAGCTTGAAAGACATGCATGGGCATTTTATGCAGACTTTGGATATACATTTTATGAACCATTTAAGACGAGGATTGCCCTTCAGTATAATTTTGCAAGTGGAGATGGTGATCCGAATGATCACTCATATCACACATTTGATCAGCTTTATGCATGTGTTCATGGAAAATATGGTCTTATGGATCTTTTCTGCTGGCAAAATGTTCATGACATATATGCATATGCAAACCTTTTTCCAGAAAAAGGGACAAAGATCCTTTTTGGAATTCATTCATTTTTCTTAGATGACACACATGATGCATGGTATAACTGTTATAAAAAGATACAGAGATGGGATAAAACAGGAAGTGCATCCTCTTTTGTAGGAAATGAGCTGGATCTTCTTGTCGTGTATAATGTAAGAAGCAGGAATAAGCTTCTTAATAATTTCGTCATAAAAGCATTTTATGGACACTTCTTTGCAGGACCTTATGTAGATGATACAGGACAGGATGATGATGCTGATTATCTGTATTTTCAGGTAGAGTATCGGTTCTAATGGAGGATATAAAATGAGGATTACACCAGCAACTGCAGGATTTATAGTAGGCTTTTTAGCAGCAGCCCTTCAGGCATTCTTTCATGTGATTCCTCCTCCTGCTTATGGAATCTGTATAGCATGTCATATGAAAGATCTTGTAAACTGGATACTGAATATGCCAAGAGCACCTGTATCCCAAAATATCTTGGATATGTTTTTCCCTGGAAAGAGCTTCACAGTATGTTTTTTTCAGAAATAGAAAAGATGAAAAAAAAGCCGATTCTTATAGCTGATGCAGGATTTATGTATGCTGCAAAAATAGATGGAAAAGCTTCAAAGTATGACATATTTTGTCC
>Ga0190326_1000030_pt1 | contig 20522 bp, 17 predicted proteins | sample 4870111112_MG_FD_165049 | JGI IMG/M metagenome (GOLD analysis project Ga0190326, IMG submission 165049) | Hydrothermal vent sediment bacterial communities from Southern Trench, Guaymas Basin, Mexico - 4870-11-11-12_MG | ecosystem: Environmental > Aquatic > Marine > Hydrothermal vents > Sediment ... | reverse complement strand
AGATAGAACTGCTTAACAACAGCTTTTCACTAAATTCCTATGAATTTGGAAAGATTGGAAGTAATTTTACGAAATCTTCCTATATTTCTGCTATAAGGAGGATAATAAGATACATAAGGAAAGGAGATGTGTATCAGGTGAACCTGTCCCAAAGATTTTTTGCAGAATTTCACGGTGATCCTTTATCTCTTTTTTATAAACTTTTTATTTCAAAACCTGCTCCTTTTTATGCATATATAAATGCAGGTGATCATTATATAGTCTCTACTTCTATGGAAAGATTCCTTTATAGTAATGGAGAAAAAATAGAAACAAGACCAATAAAAGGGACAAGACCAAGAGGAAGAACAGAAAAGGAGGATAAAAAATATAAGTTAGATCTTTTGAAGGATCCAAAAGATGATGCAGAACTTTCAATGATAGTTGATCTTTTAAGAAACGATTTGGGAAAGATATGTAAACCAGGAACAGTAACAGTAAAAGAACACAAAAGAATAGAGACATATTCGTATGTCCATCATCTTGTATCCATCATAGAAGGAGAGCTTATAAAAAAAGGATTTTCAGATATAATAAAAGCAACATTTCCAGGAGGTTCAATTACAGGATGTCCAAAGATAAGAGCGATGGAAATAATAGATGAGCTTGAACCAAATGTAAGACATGTATACACGGGATCTATAGGATATGTAGGAATTGGTCATAAGTTAGATCTAAGCATAGCCATAAGGACACTTATTATAAAGGGAAATTTCTGTTACTATGGAGCAGGAGGAGGAATTGTGTATGATTCTGATCCTGAACAGGAATATAAAGAGACTTTAAATAAAGCAGAAGTATTTTTTGATGCAGGAAGAGATGAAAAGGTATGTGTGTATAAATGGAGAACTTCTTGAGGCTGAAAAGGCAAAGATTTCTGTTTATGATAGAGGGCTTATATATGGAGATGGATTCTTTACTACAATGAGATCAGAAAAAGGAAAGATATTTTTCTTTGAAGAACACTTAGAAAGACTTAAGTATTGTTGTGATTGTTTTAAGATAAGGTTTCCTGAAAGGCTTAATGAAAAAGAGATATTCAGAAAGCTTATATCTCTTAATGGGCTTGAAGATAGTGTTGCTGCAGTAAAAGTAATGATTACAAGGGGTAGTTTAAAAGAGGAAAAAGGTCTTCCTTATGGAGAAACTCCTACATGGATAATATTTGCTAAAAGATATCACATCCCAGAAGAAAAGTATAATGAAGGATTTTATCTTGTTCCTTTTAAACTTAAAAGATCTACGCCTTTGGCTTTTTATAAAAGCCTGAACTATCTGTATAACATGTGGGCAAAAGATTATGCTGTAAATCTCGGAGCAGATGATTCTATTCTTATAGGATATGATGGATATGTAAAGGAAACATCAACTGGAGCTATTATTTTTAGAAAAGATGGTCTTTGGTTCACACCTTATGGAGATGACATATTGCCAAGTATAACATTAAAGATGTTGAGAAGGGTCTGGAGTGAAAGAGGGATAAAAATAAAAGAAAAAAATGTGACAGTTGAAGAGTTAAAAGAATCAGAACAGATATTCGTCTTGAACTCACTCATAGGAGTTATGCCTGTCAGAAGAATAGAGGAAAGGGTATTTAAGAAAGATCTGGTTTTTGCAGAAAAATCAAGAAATTGGCTTTGGGAGTATGCAAGGTCATTGTCTTGACAGTATAAAAGAAGTGATTACTTTTCTATTGGAAAACCTCTCAGAAAGGAGGTGAGGCATTATGGGAAGGATAGTGGAGGTTGTTCCTTACAGAAGCGGACTTCTTGACAGCTTCTTTGACAGATTTGAGAGCTTGTTTGAAGATCTGACAATGCCAAGCCTCCTTGAAGAGAGGGATGTCTGGGAGCCTGCATTTGACATAATAGAAAATGAAAAGGAATATGTTGTAACAGCAGAGCTTCCAGGAGTTGATCCAGAGGATATAGATATAACAATATCTGGTGGGATACTTACTATAAGAGGAGAAAAAAGAAGAGAAGAGGAAGAAAGGGGTGAAGGATATTACTTCTTAGAAAGGAGATATGGTTCATTCCAGAGAAGTTTCAGACTTCCTGAAGACATAAAGGAAGATGAAATAGAGGCAACATACAAAAATGGAGTATTAAAGCTCGTAATTCCAAAAGCACATCCTGGAAACATAAGAAGGATTGAGATAAGGAAGTGCTAAAGAAAAAAAATGGGTGCTACAGATCAGCTCCTTTCTGTAGCACCCATTTTTTTATGATTTTTCTGAGAGATTCAACAAGAAGAAATAGACTTAGGATTAGAAGGATAGCTGATATTGAAAAAAGTATGTATTGAGTTTTTTTTATGTAGGTAAGTATCTGAAGAAAAAGAGAAGAAAATGTTGTCAAAAAGACAAATGTAGTTAAAGATAAGATGAGTTTAATTTTTTTCTTTTTTGAAAAAAGCCAGCCCGTTACGACAAAAAAAGTAAAAACAGCTAAAAGCTGATTAGAAGCACCAAAAGCAGGCCATATAAGCCTCCATTTTCCACTGAAACTTAAGATTCCTGCAAGTCCTAAGATAAAAGCCGTAGTGATAAATCTGTTCTTTATTCCTGTCAGTTCTGAAAAGACATGTCTGGATATTCTTGTAGCAGTATCTAAGGTAGTGAGAATAAAGGTATTAAGAATTACTACTGCTATGGTTTCTCCAAATCCTCTTAAGATAGGAGATGTAACAGCTCCAAATCCTTTACTAAATACAAGAATAGGTCCTCCTTTTGATATAACTTCCTTAAGCATTCTGTAATCTTTAATTCCTGAAGCTATGCATAAAAGAGAAAGTAAGGCTAAAGCTCCTTCAAGTATCATAGCTCCATATCCTATCTTCTTTGCATCCATTTGATTTGCAAGCTGTTTTGATGTCGTTCCAGTAGCAATAAGTGAATGAAATCCTGAAACTGCACCACATGCAACTGTAACAAAAAGAAAAGGCCAAAGAGGATATTCAGTTTTGATAAAAGATGGGATGTGGATTTCAGGATGAGAGAGGAAAATTCCTGTGTATCCTGTTGCTATACCAAAGAAAAGAAGATAAGCACTTAGGTAATCCCTGGGTTGAAGTAAAAGATGAACAGGAGCAGTTGATGCAAAGAATGCATAAACAAGAAGAAGGATAATCCAGACTTCAAGCCTTTCACATACAGAAACAATTCTTCCTGCTAAGATAAGAAGAAAAAGGAGAAGGAGACCAAAAATAGTAACCTTGAACTGATTTTTCTTCAGTTTATATATAAAGATCCCACAGATCAAAGCAACAGGTATAAGTCCTAAAGAAGGAATGACTATATGTGGGTCAGTAACAAATGTCTTTGCACACAGATAAACAAATACAGAGATGACAAGAAGAAGAGTAAGAAGGATAAAAAAAGAAAATACAGATCTTGCCTTGTAAGATATAACATCCTTGGCTATCTGCCCTATTGTTTCTCCGTCTTTCTTTACTGATATACAAAGTGCAGAAAAATCATGAAGTCCTCCTATGAATACACTTCCCAAAACAATCCAAACAGCTACAGGAAACCATCCCCATATGCTTACAGCAATTATTGGACCTACTATAGGAGCTGCTCCAGCTATACTTGAAAAGTGATGACCAAAAAGTATTAACCAGTTTTTTGCAGGAACATAATCTATTCCATCATATCTCGTATAAGCAGGGGTCTTTTCAGAACTTCTTAGTTCAAAAAGTTTTTCTAACTTATTTGCATATACTGAAATACCGAACAGGAATACAAGAGATGAAAAAACGACAACTAATACAGAATTCATCTTTCTTCATGATTCTTGAACTGTAATTCATAGAGAAACTGAAATCTCCCTTTCTTTGATATAAGTTCATTCCAGGTTCCAGATTCTACAATCATTCCATCCTCAAGCACATAAATCCTGTCAGCATTTGCTATGGTATTTAATCTGTGAGCAGAAATAAGGATTGTGCACTTACCTTTAAGCTTGTCTATGGTCTTCTGAATAAACTTTTCACTTTCTGCATCAAGTGCTGAAGCAGCCTCATCAAGTATAAGTATACTTGGATTTATAAGAAGGGCTCTTGAGATTGCTATCCTCTGTTTTTGACCTCCAGAAAGAAGATCTCCCTTGTCTCCTATTATAGTCTTGTAGGATCTTGGCTGTTTTACAATAAAATCATGAGCATATGCAGCTTTTGCAGCTTCAATGATCTCTTCCATTCCTTTTTCAGGAGCACCGTATTTTATGTTATTTTCAATCGTATCATGAAAAAGGATTATATCCTGAGTTACTATACCTATCTGTCTTCTGAGAGATTCTAAGGTAACTTCCCTTATGTCATATCCGTCTATAATAATGCTTCCAGATGTGACATCATAAAAACGAGGAATCAGTTCAAGAAGAGTGCTTTTTCCAGATCCAGTAGATCCCACAAATGCTACAACTTCACCAGCATTTATCCTGAACGATATGTTTTTCAATACGAGTTTATCTGGATCATATCCAAAACTTACATTTCTGAATTCTATATACTTTTTATGTCTTGGAAGGACTTTTGCATCCTTTTTTTCTTTTATCTCAGGCTCAGCCGAAAGAATTTCAAAAACTCTTTTTGTTGCTCCATGTAGTGTCTTTATGTCATTATTTATCTTTGTAAGTTTTTTTATAGGCTGATAAATTCTTGAATAGGCATACAGCATTGAGATAAGTTCACCTAAGGTGTGGTGAAAGTGGAGTTTTCCTATAAGCAGGATTCCTGGAATAAGGAAAAATATAGTAACATCCATCATAGGACTCAGTCCCAAATGCCACTTCCTCCACTGTATAACTCTTTTGTAAAGCTCATCTGCCAGTTTTTCAAACTTTTCCACCTCATCTTTTCCTCTATAAAATCCATGAATTACTTTTAGACAAGAAAGTGTTTCCTGATATGCAGAAGTCACATCAGCCATTGCTTCTTGCATTTTCAGTGCATTCTTTTTTACTTTATTCCCAAATACTTTTACAAGAAATACAATTACAGGAGATATAAAGGCAACAATAAGGGTCATCTGAAGATCCATAATAAGCAGATATATGAGGAAGACAAAGATGATAAGAGGATACTGGATAAGTCCAATTAGAATATTTGCAATGTTTGACTGCATTATGTTTATGTCTGCTGTAGCTCTTGCTATAAGCTCACCTTTCTTTCTTTTATGATAAAAGCTTAAAGGCAAACTGATAAATTTTTTATAAAGATCAATCCTTAAAGCCTGCACAGCTCTGTTAGAAAAAGCAACAGCTGTTATTCCACTAAGATAAGAAAACAAAGACTTAAGTATTACAGAGACTGCTGCTATAGCTCCAAGTAAAACTATTAGTCTGCTTTGTGATATCTCTTTTATCAGGACTATTTCTGTTTTATGCCATGAAGTCAGAGAATCAAATCTAATCCATGTGATCTTCCAGCTTGCAGGTTCAGTTCCTTTTTTCATACATTCGTCAATAAATGGCTGAAGAAGATAGGCAGGTATTACGACAAAAAAAGAAGAAAGAATAGCAAAGCTTATTGAATAAAAAATTAATCTGCGATAAGGTCTTATGTATCTTGCTATATCCTTTCCTAAGATGTGTTCTATCATAAAAAAATTTCAGGAAGGACCCGGCCGTGCATCCCTACTCGATCTGCTATAAGGACTCCTTTTCTGACTTAGGATCAGTGGTGGTCCTTCCATGACCCAGACCTACTTACTTACCGTTGCTCCCTTCCGGGCCTGGCGGGGTTCGTAAGAGGTCTGTCCATGGGGCTTCCACCATGTCCTAAGCCAGAAAAAGGAAATCCCATAGCAGACCTCATAGGGCATTCGGCCCCGCATAAGCGGATTTCGGGTACAGGGAACCGCTAACTCCCCGCCTAGCACGGCCGGGTTTCATTCTATGTCTACTCTCTTTTTCAAATCTTTTCCTACTTTAAAAAAAGGCAATCTTTTTGGTTTTACATCTATCGGTTCACCAGTTTTTGGATTTCTTCCTCTGTATCCGTCATAATGCTTGATTTTAAAACTTCCAAATCCTCTGATCTCTACCCTTTCAGAATTCATAAAAGCTCTTTCTATTTCTCCAAAGAAAGTATTTACTACTTCCTCTGCTTTATAAAGAGGAAGTTTTTGTTCTTCTGCTAAAGCTCTTATAAGCTGAGACTTATTCATAATCCACCTCTTTCCAAGAGGTTTTTAATAATATTAATTCAAATCTTACTTAAGTCAAGCTGTGAAATGACTAATCCTTTCTTTTAGCTTTTTCTATAAGCTCTATAAGTGATACTATCTTGGTTTTTGGTGGTTTTATGTCTTTCAGTTCGTCTTCTTTAAGGAGATCTTTTACTTCAGGTCCCCAGCAATCAAATATTCTGTAACAAGGCTTTCCATTATTTTCCCTCCTGCAATATCCAAAATCTACTTCATCTCCCAGCTTAGGACATCTTATTTTCATCTCTTCTTTGGCTTTGGAAGATTTTCTATCTCTTTTAGAGCTTCTTTTATCTCATCATCCGAGAGAGAAAAATCAATAAGCTCTCCTCTAAGATAGGCATTGTATGCAGAAAGATCTAAAAGTCCATGTCCACTCCAATTAAAAAGTATAGTCTTTTCTTTTCCTTCTTCCTTTGCTTTAATAGCTTCCTGAATTACAACAGATATTGCATGATTTGTTTCTGGCGCACTGATGAAACCTTCTGTTTTTGCAAATATTATCCCTGCTTTGAATGTATCAAGCTGACTTACTGCCACTGCTTTTATGATCCCCTGTTCTACGAGATGACTTATAATAGGAGCCATTCCGTGATACCTGAGTCCTCCAGCATGAAGTGGTTTTGGAACAAAGCTGTGACCAAGTGTATGCATGGGAAGAAGAGGGGTTAGACAGGCTGTATCTCCAAAGTCATAAGCAAATTCTCCTTTTGTAACTGTAGGACATGCTGTAGGCTCTACAGCTATTATGTCTATGTCTTTCCCGTTTATTTTATCTCTTACAAAAGGAAGACAAAGTCCTCCAAAATTGCTTCCTCCACCAATACATCCTATTATTACATCAGGATATTCTCCTATAAGCTCCAGCTGTTTTTTGCATTCAAGACCTATTATCGTCTGATGAAGAAGGACATGATTCAGGACACTTCCAAGTGCATACTTTGTATCTTTATCTGTTACGGCAAGCTCTATAGCTTCACTTATAGCTATTCCTAAGCTTCCAGGTGAATCAGGATCTTTTTCTAAGATCCTCCTTCCTGCCTCTGTTTGACTGCTTGGACTTGGAATACATTCTGCTCCCCATGCTTCCATCATAATCCTTCTGTATGGTTTCTGTTCATAGCTTATCCTTACCATAAATACTTTACACTCAAGACCAAACTGAGAACAGCTAAATGCAAGTGCACTTCCCCACTGTCCAGCACCTGTTTCAGTTGTAAGTCTCTTTGTTCCAGAGATCTTATTATAATATGCCTGGGCAATTGCTGTATTTGGTTTATGACTCCCAGAAGGACTTACTCCTTCGTTTTTAAAGTATATCTTTGCTGGAGTTTTCAGGTATCTTTCCAGATTTAATGCCCTGTATAGAGGAGTAGGTCTCCATATTTTATATTTCTCAAGGACTTCTTCTGGTATTTCTATATCTGTTTTTTGAGAAAATTCTTGTTCAATAAGAGGAGGAGGAAATATTGCTTCAAGATCAGAAGCAGATATAGGTTTTCCTGTTTTTGGATGAAGAGGAGGAGATAATGGGACAGGAAGATCAGGAAGGATGTTATACCATTGACGAGGAAGTTCTGATTCTGGTAAATTGATTTTACGCATTCTTATATTCCTCCTTTTTTTTAACAGCCAATTTGTACAACTGATATGAAAAAAAAGCAAGACCTTAAGCTCCTTCAGATTATAAACAAGGTAAAGTCTACAATAATTGAATACAACATGATTGATGAAGGTGATAAAATCGTTGTAGGGGTCTCAGGAGGACCTGATTCTATATGTCTTTTACACATCCTTTACGAACTTAAAGACGAATTTAAGTATCAGCTGATAACAGCTCACTTTGATCACGGAATGAGACCAGAAGAAGACGAAAGAGAAACAAGGTTTGTAAAAGGATTCAGTGAAAAGTTAGGAATTCCATTTGAATACAAGAAGACTGATGAAGATATAAAAAGTTCTGGTTCAATTGAAGAAAAGGCAAGGATTTTAAGATATAATTTTCTTGAAGAAGTAAGGGAAAAATATGGAGCAGAAAGAATAGCAGTAGGACATAATATGAATGATCAAGCAGAAACTGTCCTTATGAGACTTATAAGAGGAAGTGGGACTTCTGGTCTGAGAGGGATTCCTCCTGTAAGAGGCAGGATAATAAGACCTATAATAAAGTTGACCAGGGAAGAAGTGTTGTATTATCTTAAAAAAAGAGGTCTTAGTTACATGATAGACTCCTCTAATATGAGTTTAGAGTTTTTGAGAAACAGAATAAGGCACGAATTGATCCCTTATCTTCTGAAATACCAGCCAAATATAATAGAAATCTTAGCAAATACTGCTGAGATCCTCTTTTTGGAAAATGATTTTTTAGAAAAAAATGCAAATGACTGGATTAAAAGAAATGTAAAAGAGATTGGAGAAATTTCAGTTCTTAAATTAGAAGATCTGAAAGCTGTTCATCCAGCTTTGAAAAACAGGATACTTAGAAATATCCTGGAAGAAAAAATAGGAAGTCTAAAGAGGATAAGTCACAAGCACATAAGTTCTATTTTAAAGATTGCCTTTTCTGAAAAGGCAAATGCTGAGGTCCATATCCCTTATGGAATCAAAGTTGAAAAGTCTTATGACAGGCTTTTTATAAAAAGGAAAGAAGATGTGCAAGACTTCTGTTACATCATAAACGATTATGGAAGATACTATATAAGAGAGATAAAAAGCTGGATAATCTTGGAAAAATCAGATGATGCTTTAGATGTAAGCTTCCCTATTGTTGTAAGAAATATGAGGAAAGGTGATAGGATTTCTGTAAATGGACATAAGAAGGTAAAGGATATTTTTATAGACCTGAAGATTCCTAAAGGATTAAGGAAAAAGCTGCCTATGATTGTCAAAGATGGAAAGCCTGTTTACATATGTGGAATAGAAAGGGTGGATAAAAGATATAAGACAGGAGTAAAAAATGGTATAAAGATAAGATTTGAGACAGAAGAACCTTTATTAAAAGAATATCTTCAGGGAGGTTCTGAAAATGCTCTTAGATGAGCTTTTAAAGCATCCTTCAAATATAACCAGATCAGCTATAGAATTTCTTGAACAGCTCTCTTTTACAGAAAGAACAAAAAACATCTACAGAACAGTCATTCTTCTTTTTATAGATATGCTCAGATCAGATCCTTATGCAGTAATAGAAGGAGAAAATGGAGAAGAGCTTTTAGCAGCAGACTGGAGCGATTATCAAAAGGAAATTATTTCTGATTTCATTGACTGGTGGCTTCCAAGAAAGTGGATAGGAAGTGATGTTGTGCTTATCAGAGCTCCTATAGTCATGAGAAGATGGATAAACTGGTGTTATAAAAGAGGATATATTACAAAAGAGCAAAGGAAGGAATTCTTATCAGTGATTCCAAGAGATAAGTCTAAGGAGATAAAAAGGCTTCAGGAAGCAGCATATAAGCTATATCTTTTGCATACTCCAAATCCTGGAATGTGGAATAATAAGGTCGTGTCAATAGATTCAATGAGAGAACCAGAAGATTGGGATGAAGGATACATGAAGATACTTTACTTTGAAGGAAATCTGGCTTATTTGGAAAATGAAGAAGGGATGAAAGTAGGTCCAGTTCTTCTTACAAAAGAGCTCGTGGAACTTTTAAGACCAGGAGATGTGATAAATGTGGTCATAGGGAAGTTTGGAAAAGTATGGAAGGTATTGGAAAGTGGAAATGTATATGCGGATGGAGTTATAGGATAAGTGAAGTGGTTATTAGCTTTTCTGATAGACTTTATCTTAGCAGGAATTGTTTTTTCTAAGACCTTACTAACATCACCTTTAGAACCAAGGTTATATAAAGGAAATCTTCAGAAGATAGAGAATTTTATAGAAATTCGGAAGAATTTCATAAATCAGCTTATATCTCAGTTAAATCTTATCCCAAAAGAGGAGCTTAAGGAAGAAGAAAGAAGAATTATTTCTGAAGCAATAGAGCTTTTAGAAGGAACATCTTTTTTGCTTTCAAGGCTAAAAAGAGAAATAAAAAGTAAATATCAGATCCCTCAAATCCCTATCTTTAGCCCTCCATATAGACTAAAGGACTTTGAAAAAAGACTTTCCTTTTATCAGGATTCTATTCAAAGACTAAAAAGATTTCAGAAAGAGGAAAAAGTTCTCTTAGATGAACTTTCAGGAATTGAGCAGGAACTAAATCAGCTCTTTCTGAGGTATGTGGAAGAGAAGGAAAAAATAAGGAAATATCTTTTGACTGCTCAGCTTTTAAGTCTTCAGACAGAGTATGCGATAAGGATGATAAAAAAGATGAAGTTAGAAGAGGCTGAAAGGAAACTTCTCATTCTCGTAAAAAAGCAGGAGATGGAATTGGAAGATATGTTTAAAAATTTGAGGTTTTCTGAAAGAGAAAAGGATGAGGTTCTTAAAGAGATAAGAGAGATTAGCAGAAAAGAAGAAAAGTTAAAGGAGGAGGTTATTTCTGAGCAAAAGAGACTTAACAGAAAAATACTTCTTTTTGAAATAAGACTTGAAAAAATGAAGGAGCTATCTCCAAAAAGGATTCTTGAAGTAGAAAAAGAAAGGATCAAAGCTTATCTGAAAAGGTTTCAGTATGAGAAGGAAGCTCTTTCACAAAAAAGATTAGCTATTTCTTTAAAGAGGCTATATGCAGGATTTAAGTATGCATGGATGAAAGAAAAAGGAAGTTTAAAGAAATGTGAGGGAATGGTAGATGAGATAGGGGAGAAGATAAAAAGACTGGAACATGAGTTTGAGAAAAGAAGGTATGAATATTCTATCCTTAATGAAAAGATTATAAGGATAAGGAATGAAATAAAAGCAGAGGAAGATGTCCTTGTTAAGGATTCACTGAGGAAGCTTTATGAAGAACTTCTTTTAAACAAAAAATACCTTGAAAGACTTTTAGAAAAGATCTCAGAAAATCTTTCATATGCAAGAAGGACATTCTGGAACACGAGATACATCCTATCACTCGTAAAAAAAGAAAAAGGCTTTTATGAAAACTTCTCTTACACATTAGTGAACTGTTTTAAAAAACTAAAGACCGTCGTATCATATCCTATCTGGAGCATAGGAGGAAGTGTTATAACTGTTTTAGCCATAATCAAGTTCTTTCTTTTTTTATGTCTCGGAATATTTGTTTTAAGACTTCTAAGAAAAAAGCTTTCATCTTTTCTTATAAAAAGATTTGGTTTATCCGTAGGAGTTGGAAACTCTATATCAAAACTCAGCTATTATTTTCTCCTGATCCTTCTCGTTCTTATTGCACTTTCTACTGCTGGTGTAAACCTGAGTCAGATTACTATAATACTTGGAGCACTTGGAGTTGGTATAGGTTTTGGACTTCAGACAATTGCAAATAACTTTATAAGTGGGCTGATACTTCTTGCAGAAAGGAGTATAAAAGTAGGAGATATCATAGAACTTGAAAATGGACTTTTGGGAAAGGTAAAGGATGTTTCAATAAGAAGCACGATAATAAGGACATATGATGGATTAGACATAATTGTCCCAAATTCTGAACTCGTATCAAACAAGGTTGCTACATGGACATATGGAGATGACTGGAGGAGATTGAGGATTCCTTTTGGAGTTTCATATAATAGTGATCCAGAAAAGGTTGTAAGGATTGCAAAAGAGGTGGCAAGAAAGATACCAACAACAAGAGAAGATGAAGAACATCCTATAACAGTGTGGTTTGAAGGATTTGGAGAAAGCAGTCTTAATTTTTCTCTTCTTGTATGGTGCAGGATGGAAAAACTAAGACCTATAACAGGACTTATAAGTGATTATTATTTTGAGCTTTTCAGAAGATTCAAAGAGGAAGGAATAGAGATACCTTTTCCACAAAGGGATATTCATATCAGATCTTTTCCTGAAAGTATTAAAAAAGGAGATGAAAAAAATGAGGTATAAAAAAGAACTTCTTATACCAAGGGAACTCATTCAAAAAAGGATAAAAGAGATAGCAAGAAAAATCTCTCAAGACTACAAAGGAAAAGAACCGATACTTATTGGAATACTTAAAGGAGCTGTATTTTTTTTAACGGACTTGGTAAGGGAGCTTACAATTCCTGTAAAGATAGACTTTATAAGAGTAGCAAGTTATGGTTCAAAGATGGAGCCAGGAAAAGTCGTTTTTACAAAAGATATAGAGCTTCCAATAAGAGATAAACCAGTGATAGTTGTTGAAGACATAGTTGATACAGGCAAAACCTTATCTCAGGTAGTAAAAATCCTTGAGGAAAAAGGTCCTGAATCTGTAAGGACCTGTGTTTTGATAGATAAAACTGAAAGGAGAGAAGCAAAGGTTGAAATAGATTACTGTGCATTTAAAGTAGAAAAGGGTTTTCTTATAGGATATGGTCTTGATTTTAATGAAGAAGGAAGATCTTTTCCTGATATATATGTCCTGAAAGTAGATGAATGAAAAGGAAGATTGTTCGTGGATTTTTTTTACTCTTTGGAATTATCCTTTTGGGAACAGCAGGATATATGTTCATTGAAAGATGGAATTTTTTGGACTCACTCTACATGACAGTTATTACAATTACTACTGTTGGTTTTCAGGAAATAAAGCCAATCTCTCCTTCAGGAAGGATATTTACTATCTTTCTGATACTTACAGGAGTTGGAGTAATAGCATATACACTTGGTCTTTTTGCTCAAACAATGATAGAATTTCAGATTGTATCTATACTTGGGAGGAAAAAATTGGAATTAAAGGATCATTACATAATATGTGGTTATGGTAAGCTTGGAAAGGTCGTAGCAAATGAACTTATGCTTAGAGGAATTCCTTATCTTGTTATTGAAAAAAATCCAGAACTAAAAGATGATTTAGAAAGAAACAGACATCCTTATCTCATAGGAGATGCAACAGCAGAGGATATCCTCATAGAAGCAGGAATTGAAAGGGCAAAAGGGATTGTTGCACTTCTTTCATCTGACGCAGACAATCTTTTCCTTACGATGACAGCAAGAACACTTAATCCAAATCTTTTTATACTCTCAAGAGCTGATGAGGAACATACTTATAAGAAACTTCTCAGAGTAGGAGCAGACAGAGTAATTATGCCTCATCTTGTTGGAGGACAAAGAGTAGCAAATCTTATTGCAAGACCCACAGTATCCGAATTTTTAGAACTTACTGTTTATAACAGAGAAATAGAACTTGAGATGGAAGAACTGAAAGTAGGAAAAGGTTCTCCTTTAAATGGTGTTACACTGGAAGATTCAGGAATAAGACAGAAGATGGATGTTATAATAGTTGCTATAAGGAAAAAAGACAGGGGTATGGTATTCAACCCTTCTTCTAAGACAAAAATAGAAGAAGGAGATATACTTATTGCTTTGGGACAGAGAAATTCTCTAAGGAAGCTTTCAGAGCTCCTTAAATCCTCTTAGAGATAAAAATCTTCCTTGCATATGAAAGGCTATCTGGATCATCAATTCCCATTGCTTCATCCTTTTCTGCAATTACATAACCAACCTTTAATCCGTCTTTATTCATATACTCCACTATATCTGTAAAAAAATATTCCTTTATCTTTCTCAGCCTTCCATTTATCCGTTTTTCTACTGTATGAGGTCTTGAAGAAAGGACAGGGATATATCTGAGAAGGATCTCTTTTTTTACTGCATATATTCCAGCATTACACAGACATTCCTCCTTAATAGAAAGATCTTTCCATACCTTCCATTCTATTATTCTTTTTACTGCGTTCTTTTCTATCTCCAGGATTCCATACTGTCTTTTATCTTCTGAACTAAAACCAAGAACGACAAGATCATCTTCTTTAAGTTTATCTATGAGCTTAAGATAAGTCTGTCTTTTAACAAAGGGAGCATCTCCTACAGTTATCAAAACATAATCCATTTCAGTTTCTTTTATCAATTCAGATGCAGAAATAACAGCTCCTCCTGTCCCATTCAGCACGGGCTGAATGCAGTATGTTACATCAAGCTTTGAAGTTACTCTAAGTATGTCTTCTTTTCTGTAATTTACTACGATAATCCTTTTTCCTAAGGGAAGATTCTTGAGTATCTCTAAAATAATAGGATATTCATAGCCAGTCTCTTCTGGAAAAAGAGACAGGGTAGTCTTATTTTTATAAGATCCCATCCTTGTCCCTCTTCCAGCTGCAAGAATAACAGAAATGACTAACATTTAAGAAGTTTCTGCAAGATCTCTGGATTAAGTTCTTTCAGAGAATCTACAATGAGATCAGCTTCCATAAGATATTCTTTAGAAACTGTTCCTGTAAGAGCAACTACAGAACATCCTGCTCTTTTTCCTGCTTTTACACCAGCAGGAGAATCTTCTATGACAATACATCTGGATGGAAGGATTTTTAGCTTTTCTGCAACCTTAAGAAACACTTCTGGATCTGGTTTTCCTTTTTTTATTTCACTCCCACTTACTATTGCACTGAAATACCTACCAGCAGGAAGTTTTCTAAGGACTGTTTTTATATTTTCAAAAGGTCCAGATGATCCTATACCCAAAAGACCTCCTGCTTTATGAATTTCTTCAATAAGCTCAGATGCTCCTTCCATCTCAGGAAAATCTTCTTCTATTATCTGTCTAAATATCTCCTCTTTTTGATTAGCCATCTTCTCATATTCCTCTTCTTTTAGATCTGGAAAAATCCGAGAAAGTATATCCCTGTTTGTCTGACCAAATGTAGAAGAAAATTCTTCTTCACTCATTTCCAATCCATATCTTTTAAGCATCCTTTTCCAAGAAAGGAAGTGAGCTTTATAGCTGTCTATGAGAACTCCGTCCATGTCAAATATTACAGCCCACCTCTTCATGGATTCTTTCCGACTACTTCCTTAAGATTGTCCCAGTGTTCAAGGAGTCTCAAAGCAAATCTTACCTGATTGTCTTTTTCTATGAGTTCTTTTGCCTTTTTGCTGACAATCTTTTCTTCTTCCTTCATCTTTTCTGCTTTCAAGACATTTCTTCCCAGGTCCTTTTCTCTTAAAAATCTTATCTTTTTCTTTCTCGGAGGAATGTATTCTACTTCAATATCCGGTTCTATACCTGTCAGCTGGATACATCTTCCACTTGGCGTGTAATATCTTGCTGTTGTAAGTCTTAAGGCAGAGCCATCAGAGAGAGGAATAACTGTTTGAACAGATCCTTTTCCAAAAGTTCTTGTTCCAACAATAATTGCTCTTCTGTTGTCCTGAAGAGCACCTGCAACGATTTCTGCAGCACTTGCTGTCCCTCCATTTACAAGAACTACCATAGGATAATCCCTTTTTTTCTCGTTTTTATGAGCTACTGCTTTTATATTCTGATTTTCTCTCCTTCCTTTTGTTGTTACAATAATTCCAGAATCAAGGAAAAGATCAGCAACTTCTACAGCCTGATTCAGAAGTCCTCCAGGATCATTCCTAAGATCCAATATAAGTCCTCTTAGACCTTTTTCTTCTAGTTTTTCTAAAATCTTTTTTAACTCTTTTGAAGTATTGCTCTGAAATGTTGATATCCTTACATATCCTATATGAGGAGTTAACATGTATCCTTTAACACTCCTTATAGGAATCACATCTCTTGTTATAACGAACTCAAGAGGCTTTGGTTCACCTTCTCTCAGTATAGTAAGCTTTACTTTTGTCCCTTTTGGTCCTCTTATATTCTTTACTGCTTCCATAAGAGTCATGTCCTTTGTCGGTTTATCATTTATCTTTATGATCTTATCTCCAGGTTTTATCCCTGCTCTGTAGGCAGGCGTTCCTTCTATAGGAGCAACAACAGTTAGCACATTATCTTTTATCGTTATCTCTATTCCAACTCCTGTAAAACTTCCTTTAGTTTCTATCATAAGCTCTTGATATTCGTCCTTCGTCATAAAGGATGAATGTGGATCAAGTGTCTTTATCATTCCTCTTATTGCTCCATATATAAGCTTTTCTGGATCAACAGGTTCTACATAGTTTTTTTGAATCTCTCTTATGACTTCCATAAGTAGGTCTATCTTTTGATAGAAGTCGTCAAATTCTGATGTCTTGCTTTTATAAGGAATGAAAACAAGGGAGGATAGAAGTAACAGGATAATAATTAAGCTTTTCCTTTTCATCTTTCTTTTTTAGCTTATAAAAGTCATGCAAATTTATCAATAAAAAATAGTACATTTTTTTTCTTTCTGCCGATATAATTATAAAAAAGGAGGTAGGATAATATGCATATATTTGATCTTTTTTGGATCTTTCTGGTTCTGATCTCATTGCAACCTATACTCAGACAGAAATCCATAGAGCTTAGCAGGCAAAGGCTTATATCAAAACTTGAATCAGAAAGAAACTCAAGGGTTATTCTCCTCGTTCACAGACAGGAGACTATGAGTTTCTTAGGTTTTCCTATAATGAGATATATAGATGTTCACGATTCAGAAGAAGTTCTTAGAGCAATCCATATGACTGATCCTGACATACCTTTAGATATCATAATCCATACACCAGGAGGACTTGTCCTTGCTGCTTTACAGATTGCAAGGGCTTTAAAAAGGCACAGGGCTCCTGTAACGGTCTTTATCCCACATTATGCTATGAGTGGAGGAACTCTTATAGCCCTTGCAGCAGACAGAATCGTTATGAGTCCTGATGCAGTCTTAGGACCTCTTGATCCACAGCTTGGAAAGTATCCAGCCCCATCTCTTCTTAAAGCTATTAAAAATAAGCCAATTGAACATGTAAGTGATGAAACACTTATCATGGCAGATCTTGCTGAAAAGGCTATAAGACAGCTTCAAGATGCTATAGTAGAGCTTTTAGAAGACAGATTTGGAAAAGAGAAAAGTTATGAGATTGCAAAAAAGCTAACAGAAGGTCACTGGACCCATGATTATCCTATAACAGCAAAAGAAGCAAAGGATTTGGGACTTCCAGTTTCTACAGATATGCCAGAGATTATCTATCAGCTTATGTCTCTTTATCCACAACCTGTAAGGAGGATTCCAACAGTAGAGTATCTTCCAGAACCAAGGACAAAAGGATCTAAGTTTTCAGACTGAAGCTTTGCCATCCTCCTCCAATTGCTTTGTATAATCTTATAAGATTCAAGACAACTTTTCCTCTACTTTCAGCTAATTGATCTTCTAAGGTCTGGACAGCTTTTTCAGCATCAAGGACATCAGTAAAATCTATAAGTCCAGCTTTATATCTGTCCAGTGCAAGCTTGTAAGTCCTTTTTGCAGAAGCAAGGGCTTTTTCTAAAGCTTTTTCCCTTTTCTTCTCCTGTACATAGGCTATTATAGCACTTCTTACCTCTTCTATTGCCTTAAGAACAGTGTTTTTAAACTTAAAAAAAGCTTGTTTTTGCCTTTCACTGTAAACATTTACTGTTAACCTCAGTTGATTTGCATGAAATATCTTCCATGTTATCCTTATTCCCAAAGACCAGGTTCTTCTAGCCCATCTGAAAAGATCTCCTTTTTCAATAGCTTCAAGTCCTATACTTCCAGAAAGATCAACCTTAGGATAAAGATCTGCCTTTGCCTTCCCAACAGCATATGTTGCAGCAGCAAATTCCATTTCAGCCCTTCTTACATCTGGTCTGTTTCTTAAGACATAAGCAGGAATTCCTATGACTATTTCTACAGGAGGTCTTGGTATAGGACGAGGAGTAAAAAGTTCTTTTTCTAATTCTGCTGGCATCTTTCCAAGAAGAACAGCTATTCTGTTTTTTACCTTCTCTATCTGCTCTTCTAAATAAGGGACTTTTGCTCGCGTGCTTTCCAGTATATACCTTGATTGAGCAACAGCAAGTTCGTCAATAAGACCTGCCTTAAATCTTGATAGATTCAGCTTATATATTCCTTCCTGGGCTTTTATGTTTGCCTTTAAAGCTTTAAGCCTTGCCTGATAAGTCCTAAGCTCAACATAATTTATTGCAACTTCTGATACAAGACTTACAAGCACATCTTTTACATTTTCCATTTCTGCAAAAAGTCTTGCTTCTGCCTCTTCTATAGATCTTCTTATCCCTCCAAATATGTCTGCTTCCCAGCTTGCATCAATATCTATTGAATAAAGCTCAGATGTCTTTCCTGTCTCAGGATGTCTCTTCCTTGTATAAGCTGCTGAAGAGTCTATCCATGGGAAAAGTTTAGACTTTTCTATTAATCTAAGAGCTCTTGCCTCTCTTAGTCTGGATAAAGCAACTTTTAAGTCCAGATTTCCTTTTATGGCTGAATCTATAAGCTTAGACAATACAGGATCTTTCAGTTTCTCCCACCATCTTCCAATCTCAAATTCCTTTTTTTCCCTTATCCCTTTTTCTGAAATAATACCCCAATCTTTTGGAACTTTTATTCTCTGAGGTTCATATTCAGGTCCAACAGAGCAGGCTGTAATGAAAAAAAGAAGAAGCAGTATCCTCATCTTTTTATCTTATCTATGAAGGACTGTATTACGAAGTAAAAACCAGGAATAAAGAATATTCCTACTGTTGTTGCAACAAGCATTCCAAAGAATACTGTCGCACCTATGTGGATCCTACTTATAGCACCTGCTCCTTTTGAAAAAAGCAAAGGAATAACACCAAATATAAATGTAAATGCCGTCATAAGGACAGGTCTAAATCTTATCCTTGCAGCTTCTGTTGCTGCTTCAAAGGTTGAAAGACCTTCTTCTTTTTTATCCCTTGCAAATTCTACTATAAGGATAGCATTTTTTGTAGCAAGGGCTATAAGAAGTATGATTCCTATCTGAGCATATATACTCAAGCTTATCCTCAGAAGATTTAATCCCAAAAGAGCACCAAATGTGGATATAGGAACATAAAAGATTATAGCCAGAGGAAGAAGCCAGCTTTCATAAAGAGCAACAAGGATGAGATATGTGAAAATAAGAGCAAAGAAAAACAAATTCTTTAATTGTCCCTTTGTCCTTATTTCCTGAAATGACACAGATGACCATTCGTATGAAAAACCTTCAGGAAGAACTCTTTTCATAATCCTTTCCATCTCTCTTATGGCATCTCCTGAACTGAATCCAAAAGCTGCTTCTCCATTTATCTGAGCACTTGGAAAAAGGTTATAGCGATAAATAAAAGGTGGACCTAAGGTATGTGAGATCTTTATAAGAGTTTGAAGTGGAATCATCTCTCCCAGATCACTTCTTACATATATCCTCCTTATGTCTTTTATTTCATCTCTGAATTCTCTTTTTGCCTGAATCTTTACCTGATAAACCCTTCCATAAAAGTTAAAGTCATTTATGTAGTATGAACCAAAGTAAGCCTGCAATGTAGAATAGATCCTGCTTATTGGAACTTTGAGTATCTTTGCTTTTCTTCTTTCAATCTCTATATATATCTGCGGACTATCTGCTCTGTAAGTTGTAAAAACTCTTGTAAGGACAGGACTTTTGTTTGCAGAAATGATCAAAGACTTTACAACAGAAGCAAGCTCCTGAGGAGATTGACCTTTCTTTGCAAGAATCCTTAAATCAAATCCTCCTGTTTTTCCCAAACCAAGGATCTGAGGAGGAGGAAAGGCAAAGATGTCTGCATCTGGAATAGAAGAAAATATCTTCTGCACATTTCTCATTATTGAAAAAAGATGAAGCTCTTTCTTTTTTCTTTCATTCCAAGGTCTTAATATAACCACTCCAAATCCTAAATTGTCTGCACTTCCACTTAAAAAACTATATCCACTTACTCCTATAACATCACTTACACCTTTTACCTTCCTTATCTCTTCTGTCAGTTTCATTATAATCCTGCTTGTCCTTGGAAGGGATGCATTTTCTGGAAGCTGAACATTGAAGAAAAAATATCCCTGATCTTCTGGTGGAAGAAAGCTGAATGAGAGTCTTTTAAAGAGAAAGTATGCTATGATAAGGATAAAGATAAAAAAGGAAAAAAGAAGAGGAAGCTTCTTCAAAAGCCATCTTGATAAACTAACATACCCTTTTCTGAATTTTTCAAAGATCCTTGCACTCCTCCTTTTTGATACAGGTCTCAGAACTGTTGCACAAAGAGCAGGACTTAGACTGATTGCACATATGGAAGATATAACAACTGCTGTGCAAATAGTAAAAGCAAACTGTCTGTAAAGTTTTCCGGGTATCCCTTTTATGAACCCTACAGGAACAAATACTGAAAGTAAAACCAAAGTAGTAGAAACAATAGGACCTATTACCTGTCTTATAGCCTTTGGAGTAGCCTCTTCAGGTGAAATCCCTTCTTCTTCCATTATCCTATGAACATTCTCAACTACTATAATAGCGTCATCA
>Ga0190326_1000028_pt1 | contig 20894 bp, 23 predicted proteins | sample 4870111112_MG_FD_165049 | JGI IMG/M metagenome (GOLD analysis project Ga0190326, IMG submission 165049) | Hydrothermal vent sediment bacterial communities from Southern Trench, Guaymas Basin, Mexico - 4870-11-11-12_MG | ecosystem: Environmental > Aquatic > Marine > Hydrothermal vents > Sediment ... | reverse complement strand
AGAATTTTTATTTCAAGCGGTATCTTGTCCCTCTCAAAGATATTTAGCTCCTTCACGATCTCCTTGACGGATTTCATAATTTACGTTATAGTCGGGATTTATTGATTCTGGTTATTGTTACGGGGCTCGCTCTCCGAATGGAAATATTTAAATATTAGATATGTAATCTCTTGCCTCTTAAGTTGACACGTCCTTGTTATATCAACGATAAATTAACAGAATCTCGAAATCAAATAGTTAAATGTACAATCGATTATCTCAACGTCTTTAAATCTTCCGAGTTCACCAGTTGTTACTACAGGTCTGTAGGAATTCGTTCTTGAGAGCATTGTCCCGTTTTTTCCATGTTTCGTTATTAAAACCCTAAATCTTTTTCCTATAAACTTTTTATTGTTCTCATAGCCTATTTCTTTGCACAACTTCGTTAATATCCTTGATCTCTCTTTCTTTATCCATCCAGGGATATCCCTTAACTTTGAGGCTGGAGTGTTTGGTCTTGGAGAGAATCTAGTTATGTTTACAATATCAGGCTTAACATTCTTTATAAGCTCATAGCTCTTCCAGAAAGATTCCTCGCTTTCGGTAGGATAACCAACTATTATATCTGTAGATACCATTACATCATCGAATTCTTTTCTAAACCTATCAACAACTTCAACAAAATCCTCAACAGTGTGATTTCTCTTCATATGCTCTAAAACTTTATTATCTCCACTTTGGACTGGAACGTGTATAAACTTGTAGATCTTATCATTGCTAAAGGAATTTGTTAAATCATCGAGTATTTTCGCTGCGTGATGCGGATTCATCATACCAACTCTAACTCTGAAATCGCCATCTATCTTTGAAATCCTATTCAGTAATTCTGGAAGCTTGTATTCACCCATATCTAATCCATAAGCTCCAGTATCTTGAGATGTAAGCTGAATTTCCTTAAATCCCATTTCTACAGCTTTTTTAACCTCATTAACTATTGCATCGATTGAAAAACTTTTGAGTCTACCCCTTGCAATTCTCGTAGCACAGAAAGAGCAAGAACCTAAACAACCTTCAGAAATGGATACTATAGCTATTGCATTTTCTCTAAGCCTGCATTTGACATCGTGTAGCTTAGCCTTGTCAATACTCCTCCTCTCAATAAATAAGACCTTAGAATTGGAATTTATTGCATCAACTATTTTATCTAAGTTATCTGGCGAAACGACGGAATCTGCCAACTCTACAGCTTCTTTGGAAATCCTTGATAGACAACCAGTTAAAACGATTTTTTTACCGAGACTTTTTAGCTCTTTCATTCTTCTAATAATTTTTCTCTCAGTGTATTCAATAACGCCACACGAATTTATAACAACTACATCTGCATTTTCGACATCAGATAGTTCAAAGTACTTAGAAATCAACCCACGCATTATATCTGAATCCGCTTGATTCATCGTACAGCCGTAAGTTTCAATCGCTACTCTCACTAAAGAATTGTTAGATCAATCTGTTTTTAAAGATACGATTTTAAAAAATTAGTCATGATACCGTATTGGAGGATGTGTCCACATAAGGAGCAAAAGTTTATATATTGAATATTTAAATTTTTCGCACAAAATGGACACGTCTATTGGACGATTTAAAAATATTAAATGGTGGTGATGCAATACTATTGATGAAGTATTTAAATTTATGTACAATGTAGTGTCACAACCCGTTGAATCACTACAAAAAATTAACTATTTTCGATAAACCAATCTTTTAATATCTCAAACTGTTCATGTGTATTTACGATATCACTCTCCATAGGACTCTTGAAGAAGAACCCTAATTCCTTTATAACACCTTTCATTCCCTTCTTCTTTGCAAACAGTAAAAACCTCGCTATATCTAGGATTAGAGGTGCAGCTACTATGGCATCTATCCCATCCCATATGAAGTAAAACTTCATTAGTTTGTCTAAGAATCCTTTGAAGTGTATGAAGTCAAAAGCCGTTTTATTGTCGACTAGGCTTGGGAAGAACTCAATTTCAGTTATGCTGTAAGGTGAATAGCCAAATATCTTCTCTAACACTCTATCCTTACTGACTACTTTACTCTGCTTGTTCTCAGCGTAGCTTAAGACTTTTCCATCGTAATCTCCAAGAATGTTGTAGCTCATCCATCCAACAACTTCCAGATTTCTGTATGCAAACATAGGTGCGAGAGTTGTTTTAACTAATGTTTCTCCAGTTTTTCCATCGTTTCCAGCGTGTGGAACGTTGTTTTTAATTGCTAACTCCTTCAAAGCTGGTATGCTTGATCCCGGACTTGGCGTGAAGTTTCCATATGGAAGCTTGAGTTTTAGTGCAGCATAGGCGTATAACATGCTAGCTGAAGCGTATTCCTTTTTGTCTTCGTCTATCATTCTTTCGAAGCCTTCGAGGGTTGCATGGTACTCATCACTTAATTTTGGCAAAGGCTCAGTAGATGCAACGTTGATAACGACTGTTTCATCGTCTGCAAACTTCTTCATATCTTCCATTAATCTATCGACTATCTCTCTAAGTGTTAATCCTTCGTCCTCCAGCGTTTCTATTTTTCCAAGTCCTTCGATTCCTGGCCCACAGTTTAAAGCTGTTCCTTTACATGCAACTATTTCAACAAGCTCATCTTTAACAGCTTCGAGTATCTCCTTATCAAAATGCTTGTTCAAATTCCAATGCTCTAACGCTGCTTCATATGCGTTTTTCAAGGGTCTTATTTCATGTCCTCCAAATTCAAATGAAAATGGAACGTAATCGTTTATCTTTTTGAAATAAGGCAGTTCAGAAACCAATCCTGTTTTTGAAACCAAGTTTTTCTCAATAGCTTTAGCACCAACCATTGCTGTTGTAGACACAATTCCATACGCTCCTATAAGCCAGACTTTCACTTTATCACCTCCAAAATTTATAAACTAAAAGTTATGTTTTAAATGAGTATGCATCTCGAAATAAAAGTTTTACTGTAAAATTTTTTAAATATTTTTTTGCTTTAAAAATTTTTAAAATAAAAATTATTTATCCTCTAAAAACAGTTCCAAATTCAGTTATATCCTTCTCACAGCTTAGTAATTCTCTTAAAACCTTTGAAAGTTCCGAAATATTTACTCTAATCTGCTTAGTCGTGTCTCTATCCCTTATAGTAACCGTATCATCCTCAAAGGTTTGGTGATCCACAGTTATACAAAACGGAGTTCCTATTTCATCAAATCTCCTATATCTCCTTCCTATACTTCCAGAATCATCGTATTCTGTGTAGAATCCTTCAGATTTTAGCATAGATGTTATCTCTAATGCTTTAGTCGTAAACGGTTCTCTCGATAACAAGGGTAAAACTGCTACTTGAATGGGAGCTATCCACCTCTTAAGTCTTAAAACTCTTCTCTCTTCTCCATCCACTATATCCTTATCGTATGAATGCTCTAGTACAGCGTAGGTAATTCTGTCCAATCCAAAAGACGGCTCAATCACATGGGGAATGATCTTTTCTCCAGTGATTTCTTCCTCAACTTCTGTAACTTCAAAGAACTCTTTTGTAATTTTTACCTCTTCTCCATCAACGTTTAGAACTATTTCATCAGCTGGTGCGGAGTTCTTTAACATTTCAGCAATCTTCTTAGCCTTATCCTTAAAAACTGGGCCAAGTTTTTCCATTTTTGGAACAATCTTTCTTCTCTTAATCTTTATAGGCTCTGGATACTGAATAAATACGCTCAAATCTTCACCGCTATACATGCTATGCCTTTTTAAATCGTAATCAGATCTATCAGCGATTCCAACTACTTCAATCCATCCAAAACTCGTTAGAACTTCAGCATCCCAACAATCTACCGCATAATGAGCCCTTTCATCGTCTTTATGCTGTCTAAATCTCAACTTTTCGTCTTTAATACCTATATCCAACAGAAATCTTCTCGTTTTACCGATGAAGTACGCTAGAACCTCGTTAGCAATAATTCCCTTCTCTACAGCTTCTCTAAGCGTAATCTCATGTTCATTATCGAATTTGTCCACTAACTTTACTACATCTGACGCTACTTTATGAAACTCTGGGTGTCTTTTCTCCTTTGGGTGTACGAAGTATTCCAATTCAGCTTGATTGAATTCCCTAAGCCTTATAACTCCCTGTCTAGGACTTATCTCATTTCTGTAAGCTCTACCGATTTGAGCTGCACCAAATGGTAGTTTACCTCTAAAGTAATCTAAAAGTCTTTTGAAGTCTACAAACATCCCTTGTGCTGTTTCTGGGCGGAGATAACCTTTTTTACCTCTTCCCGGCCCAATAGTAGTTGAGAACATTAAACCCAATGGCTTCGGCTCTTTGAATTTTCCTCCACATTCACATTCTAAGCCATAGGTCTCCATTACTTCCTTTATAGCTTCAACAGTTTCATCAACGTCAATTCCAAGTTTTTCCTTTATGTAATGATCAGCCCTAAATATCTTACCGCATTTCTCACACTCTATTGCAACGTCTGTAAAAGATTCCACATGTCCCGATGCGATAAAAACTTCTTCTATACAAACAGTTGGTGTATCTATCTCTGCTGCTCTCTCATTTATTACGAAATACTTTCTCCATACATCTTCTATTCTCCTCCTCAATCCAGTCCCTAATGGAGCGTAATCGATGAATCCTGCCATTCCACCATAAATTTCAAAAGACTGCCAGAGAAAACCTCTTCTAATTAGCATTTCCATTAATTCGCTCATATGATGGCATAAGTTTACTATTTTTAAAATTTTTTGACAGAACTAAAAAATATAAAATTTAAATTTTCAATTCGTTTCTAAGCTCTTCTATTTCTTTTTCAAGTTTTTCAAGTTCTACTAACTCAAATTCCTTTTCGTTAACTCCAGCCAATTTCCAAAAGAGTCTCGCAACTACTGGCATCATCTTTCCAGCGTAACCCGGTGAGTGAGGTAAAAGTTTAGCTGCTAGATCTCCGAGTTTTTCAAGTTGTTCTTTTGATAGTTTGTCTAAGTTTTCGCTTGCAGCTCCAAGTAGAGATATCCCGCTCCCAATTACCTTTTCTCGCAAAGCGTAGTACTTTGCAGCTTCACTCGTAATTCTATGCACACTCATTTTAACACCCAATTTTAAGTTTGATTTAAAAATATTTATTTCTTCCGTAAAGTTTTAAATATGCCTAGATTAGATGCTAAAAGATGAGTGAAAAATTGATAATCAAAAGAGAGGGTTATCCTTCAAAAGGGGAAATAGTCATAGGGACTGTTACAAGAGTTTTAGACTTTGGAGCTTTTGTATCTCTGGATGAATACGAAAATAAAGAGGGTTTCGTGCACATAAGGGAAGTAGCTTCTGGATGGATCAAAGATATAAGAGATTACGTTAAAAAGGGACAGAAGGTTGTGTGTAAAGTTCTAAACGTCGATAAGAAAAGAGGACATATTGATTTGTCAATAAAAGACGTGAATGAAAGGCAGAGAAAAGAAAAAATTCAAGAATGGAAGAACGAACTAAAAGCCTTTAAATGGCTTGAGATAATTGGCAAAAAACTTGGAATTCAAGAGGATAAACTATTTGAGATTGGTAAAAAACTCATAGATGAATACGATTCCGTGTACATAGCTTTTGAAGAGGCGGCCTATGAGGGTTACGAAGTCCTAATTCCAGTAGTTGGTGAAGAGATTGCAAAGGAAATTGGCAAACTTGCGAGGGAACACATAAAGCCAAAAAGAGTTAAAGTGAGAGGTTACTTCGAACTTAAAAGTTTAGCATCTGATGGTGTTGAGAGGATCAAAAAAGCTCTACAAGCAGCTTATAGAGCTAAGAGGGATGGAGTAGATATAAAGATAGAATACGCTGGAGCACCGAGATACAGAGTTGTAATAGAAGCAGATGATTACAAAACTGCAGAATCCGTATTAAGAAATGCGATTGGTAGAGTTACTAGATCTGCTAAGAGGTTGGGAGTCGAAGTAAACTTCGTTAGAGAAGCCATATGAAGGTTTTAATGCGAAAGTGTGGAAAATGTGGGAGGTATACATTAAAAGATGTGTGTCCAATATGTAACAGCAAGACGTATATGCCGATACCTCCAAGGTTTTCTCCAGAAGATCCCTATGGAAAATATAGAAGAAAGCTCAGAAAGGAAATTGGATTCTTTGCTTTGAGGAGGTGGTCTTATGATAAAGAAAGTTGATGTGAGGTATTTTAAGCAACCGGAAGAAGTCGGTTTGAAGGATCCAGTATTCATTGAAGGTTTACCAGGTATTGGACATGTTGGAAAACTCGTAGCGGATCACCTTGTTAAAGAATTAAAAGCTGAGAAAGTTGTTGAAATATACTCTCACTACTTTCCGCCGCAGGTAATAGTTCAGGAGGATGGAACTATAAGAATGCCAAAAAACGAAGTTTACGCATGGAAATCAAATTGTGAAGCTCCAGACTTATTGATATTAGTTGGAGACTTCCAAAGCATTAGCAACGAAGGGCATTTTGAGCTTGTCAACGCTTACATAGAAATTGCAAAGAGATTTGGAGCTAAGAGGATTTATACGCTTGGAGGCTATGGTATTGGAAAACTCGTTGAAGAGCCTTATGTAATTGGAGCAGCTAATTCCAAGAAACTCGTCGACGAACTAAAACAATACGGTGTTAGATTTGAACCCGGAGAGCCCGGAGGTGGAATAATAGGTGCATCAGGACTTCTACTTGGAGTTTCACAGCTTGAAGGGATTGAAGCAGCTTGCTTAATGGGAGTAACATCTGGATACATGGTAGATCCAAAGAGCGCGAAAGCCGTTTTAGACGTCTTAATGAAGATGTTAAATCTGAAGGTATCTGAAGAGGCTTTAGTAAAGAGAGCTAAAGAAATGGAAAAGATTATTGCGCAGATAAAAGAAATGCAAGAGATGGCTGTACAGCAGTGGAGGAGTGATGAGGACTTGAGATACTTTAGATGAGATATTGGGAAATAGATTTTGCAAGAGGTATTGCCGTAATCTTAATGCTTGTATATCATTTTTTATTTGATATGTATTATTTTGGTAAAATAAATTTAAGTTTTGAAGTGTTGTACTACGTTCCACGTTTTATAGCTTCGATGTTCATATTTATATCAGGGCTTTGTTTGTCGATATCGTATAGGAATGGTTGTTTACACAGAAAGTTGAAAAGAGCGATGAAGTTGTTATCTTTAGCAGTGCTCATAACATTTGCCACTTATTTGTTGATAGGTGATGGATTTGTAGTCTTTGGAATACTTCACTTCTTTAGCGTTGCAATAGTTTTGGGCTTACTCTTCGTAAGAAGACCAGTTATAAGTTTTATTGTAGGGATAGTGATAATTTTGCTTGGTATTCCCCTTTCATATCTTAGATTTCCGACTTATAGCTTTTTATGGCTTGGTTTAATTCCAGATGGATTTTATACGTTGGATTACGTGCCATTAATTCCTTGGTTTGGTGTTTTCCTACTTGGGGTTAGCTTTGGCTCGATGTATAGACCACTGAAGGATTTAAAATTCCCGTTAAGAGATTTCATAACACTACTTGGAAGAAATTCATTAAAGATTTATATGATACAGCATCCAATAATAGTCCTAATACTACAGCTCTATTACGGTGATATAATAAAGATGATGGTATTGATGCAGACGTGTTAACTTAAAGGCACAAGCTTTAAATATATACTTTTCGCACTAAGTTGACCCATCTGGTGACTGGTGTCATGACAATTTTTTAAACAAGTTAAGAATGTGTCCACTTAAAGGGCAAAGGCTTATATTTAAATTTTTCGTGGACATATCTTACTACTGAACAGCTAGATTTATTACGACTTCAGCTATATCTGCTGAATAACTTGCAATCCTTGAAAGACTATCTAATATCGTTTTGAGTAATAAAGCCTCTTCTATATCTCTTTTGAGCACAATCTCGTACATCTTATCTTCTATTTTCGGGACTTCATCGAAGTCTTCAAGGACAACTTCAGCTAATTCTGTTTCGTTGTTTAGGAATGCGATTACAGCAGTGCTAAGCATTTCTATATCTAAGTTTACAAAGTCGCATAACTCATCAAAGCTTTTACCCAATTTTAGCAGGTTTTTTGCCATTCTGTATGCATGATCTGCAATTCTTTCAAGTGATCTTACAACTGTTCTATACTCGTGCAGATTCTCAATTGGGATTTCTAGATCTGTGGCTATATCTGGGTACATAGACGCAAGCTTCAATTGTCTTAAGAGTAGAAAATGCATTCTATCAACTTCGTTTTCTCTTGCGATTATAGAGCTACAAACAAATTTATCGAATCTCCTTAGGGCATTGCAGAAATCCGAAACCATACCAACGCATGTATTAGCCATCCTTTCAAGTATGACCTTCGTTTTTAATCTCGAATTATCTAAGAATATCTCAATCACTATTTCCTTCCCTAAATCCTCAACAACTTCAGCACCCATCAGTATTTCTGATGCGTTTACAATAGCTTTTCTGTGATCTTCGTTGTAAACATGGATTTTGATCGTATCGTAGCATGCAAGATAATAGGAGATGATTCTTCTAAGCAGTGATTCCATTCTTAAATCCTTTGCATCAATGTAGGCAGTTTTTCCCCTTTTCGTAACTTTGGGGTATATAGTTATGTAATCTCTTCCGATCTTCATTAGTATTTCATCTCCAGCTTTGATATTGTTCTCCCTTATCCATTTTTTTGGTAGAGTTATTATATAACTACTCTTTCCACTAAAGTAAACCCTCCTCACTTCAAACATGGTATATATTCAATATATGGATATATATCTTTATCTTTCTATCACAGTAAAATCAAAAAAGATATATATTACCCAGATGTCGAAGCGTTATGGTTGATATTTTAACAATTACAGCGATTTTAATCGGTTTTTATGTAGCTTGGAATATCGGTGCAAATGATGCTGCAAATTCCATGGCCACATCTTACGGAAGTAGGGCTTTGACTTTAAAACAGATAATAATAGTTGCATCGGTCTTAGAATTTTTGGGGGCATCACTTTTCGGTTATAGGGTAACGTATACCGTTGCTAAAGGAATAGTTCCAATAGATATGTTAAATCACGAGTTAGTCGTGCTTGGAGCTCTGTCCGCTTTGATTTCGGCTGGATTTTGGATAACAGTAGCTACGTATTACAGACTACCGATATCGACAACTCATTCAATTGTTGGAGCGATGCTTGGATTTGGACTGGCTGCGGTATCTCAGAGGTACATAGAGCTCGAACAGATAAAGTGGTATGTACTACTAAAAATCGTTTTAAGTTGGATTATTTCACCATTACTGGGAGCTTTAATGGCTTTTTTGACGTTTATGCTGATAAGAGTTCTTTTACTTGAAAAGTTTAGAACTGAAAAAGTTGAAGGCGTTTTTAGATATCTTCAGGTTTTAACAGCTTGTTATGTAGCTTTTGCACATGGAAGTAACGATGTAGCAAATGCAGTTGGCCCTATCGTTGCAATAATTGGATGTAAAAGTACACCGTATTGGGTTTTAGTACTCGGTGGACTTGGAATAGCTGTAGGTGTTGCAACATGGGGTTACAGAGTAATAGAAACCGTTGGAAAGAACATAACAGAATTGACTTACACAAGGGGATTTTCCGCGGAGTTTGCAACTGCTACTACTGTCTTAATTGCATCATCGCTTGGAATGCCTGTATCTACAACGCATACAATAGTTGGCAGTGTTATTGGAGTTGGACTAGCTGGAGGTTTAGCTAGTGTAAATCTCAGAGTTGTGTATAAGATTGTTCTCTCATGGATTGTAACAGTTCCAATTGCAGCGGCGTTAACTATAAGTATATATACCGTGTTTGTAGCATTTGTATGAAGTTCTTTCGCTCCATAATAGAAATATTTGGATACTCACCATTTAACGCTCTCTTAAGACATGCAAAATTATGTGGTAGAGCCGTTGGTTTACTTCAACAACAGTTTGATGCTTACAGAAGGTGTGATTTTGACGAGGTTGAAAGACTTAGAGATGAGATAGATGAATTAGAACATCACGCTGATTTGATTAAAGAGGAGATTCGTGGCAACGTTTCAAAATCTCTCATGATGCCAGTTGATAGACACGACTTGCTAGAGTTTTTAAGAGTTCAGGACGATATAATAAACTACTGCGAGCATGTTGGACACATGTTGACTTTTAAGAAGATTAAAGCTCCAGAAGACATATGGAATGAATTCGAGATACTCCTATCGAAGATAATGGAAACCGTAAATGAATATGAAGAACTTGTCAACCATATCTCCAGACTTATAGAAACATCTTTTAGCAAGAGAGAAATTAGAGATGCTTTAGAGCATGTTCCAAAAGTTGAAAGACTTGAACATGAATGTGATCAGATTCAGATAGGTCTGCACACAAAACTATTTAACTCAGAGATGAATCCAGTAGACATACACTTAATGGTTGAATGGGTTGTGCATCTTGGACATATAGCAAACTCTGTTGCAAGAGCAGCAGATAGATTTAGGATAATGGTCTTGGGAAGATAAAGTTCGATAAGTAATTGGACATTAGAGCTATGAACAACGAGCTTGAGAAGGATGCACATACAATCGTTATAAAGAGTTTAGTCTTCTCTAAGCCTAGGATTCTTCCGATTACTCCTGCGGTAGTTGTTCCAGTTCCCTGAAACGGTATAAAAACGAATACAAAAAGTCCAAAATACGTCTTTTTTGATAAATTGTATTTATCTATAAAATTTTTTGCTTTAGTTTCGAGTTTTTTCAAGACTTCTCCTATTTTGGGGATTAACAAGATTAAATCAAAGTTCCATATCACAAAAAAAGCAGTAATAGCGTCTGTAGCTGTTATTAGTGCAACTGATGAAGTTACAGCGGTAAATCCGTTAAAACCTTTAAACTTTAAAAAGGTAATCATTAATGGTATTATACTCTCCTTTCCAGCTGGAGGAATGAAATACGCAATGAGAAATCCCGCTATATAATATCCAAGCTTAAAAAACTTGATGAGTGAATATACAAGTGTAACGTACATCGATGGCGGTAAAACTAAGTAAATTATCCTTTTTTTCATTACATCACCAACATTTAAGTTCTTCGTGCAAAGTGATGATGTATTTTACACTTGCAACATGACTATAAAATTAAAATTTAAATATTTATCTTATTAAAAGATTTTTAACAAACTCTCTAACTTTTCTTTCAATTTCTCTTATAACATCTCTGCACTCGTTTAGATTGCTTGGTTTCTTAACCTTCCAGTATTCATCTCCTTCTACGTCTTCATCAAAAGATACGATCAAATCGAAATCTTTGAGCATCTCTTTTTGCAAAACTCTTGGAGATCTTCCACTTATATCTATTCCAATCTCTTTTAATGCCTTTACAGCCAATTCACTTACGCTTTTAGCGGGATTTACTCCAGCACTTAGAGCTAACATGTTGTTGGGAGATAACTTATTAAACAACGCTTCAGCTATTTGAGTTCTACATGCGTTTTCATTCGAAACAAATAAAACCTTTTTAGGTCTTGCAATTCTATGGTATATGTCCACGGATTCTGGCACTTCCGTTTTTATCATGTATTTACCTATTTCAACTTCACCGTAATCTACGAACATGAGTTTTAGCGAAATGTAATCTTCATTTAGCTCTAGTATGTTGTAGTTTTGATCTGGCATCCCTAAAACTTTAAAAGAGCCAAGTGTTCCCGCATGAACTATATGAGTTCTCATAAGTCTTATCGAATATGGCATATGTCTATGCCCAGCCAAAACGAGTGCAACTCCTTTCCTAATCAGTAATTCCACTACTTCTCCAGCATCGATTAAAACGTTTCTCTCTCTTCCCGTTTCTGGAATTGGAACGATGTGATGATGCATTGCAAAGATGTTTATCTTATCGTTTCTAAAGCTCTTTTCTATCCACTCCCTCTGCTCAAGTCCTATGTATCCCTCATCGAGATCCGGTTGAGTACTATCAGCTGCAACTATTACGAAATCGTCAGTTTTTATGCACTTTTTAGTCTTTCCAAAGTAGAGTTCAAAGAATTCACACCCAATATTTCTCGCATCGTGATTTCCAGGAACTGCAATTAAATCTGGCTTTAGGTTTGATAGAGTTTCATAGGCATCTCTCATCTCTATGTGTGTTCCCCAGCAAGTCACATCACCAGTGAGAATCACTAAATCCGGCTCTAATTCGTTAATCTGTTTTACAGCCTTTTCGACTTTTTCCCTTATAAGTTCTTCACCGAAGTGTAAATCTGATATGTGAACAATTCTCATGCAAAACAGTTAGTCTCTAAATTAATCTACTTTTCTACCTATCGTTATGTATCCCGTATGCCAAACCTTTGTTACTGCGCGAGTTCCGACCCTCTTTATATCTAAATCTACTCTTATAAGTTCGAAACATTCCAATTCTCTGAAACCGTTTTTAAGCATCTCCTCGTAAACCCTCCTCGCAGCCTCTATATAAGGGTTGTATACTGCTACATATCCACTGTTTTTTAAGATCTGCTTAGCCTTCGGAATAAACGCTACGTCGTCTTTCATGTCTAAGACCACTAAATCAAACTCCTTTTTAAAACCATCAGCAACGAATAAGGCATCTCCAACTATTTGATGGATGTTTTTCAGCTTAGCCATTTTGAAGTTCTCTCTTGCAATCCTTGCGAAGTCTTTTCTCTTTTCGACTGTTATGACTTCTCCGTACTTGTTAAAATATGCTAAATAAGCTGCCAAAACACCACTGCCAGTCCCAGCATCGAAAATCAAAGAATCTGGAGATAGACCAGTATATGCAATAATTGCTCCAATGTCTTTTGGCATTATCGGTGTAGCACCTCTTTTGAAGTGCTTGAAGAAATCTGAAGGTTTAAATGGAAGAATTCTATAACTGACTCCAAGATGGGTTTTTATTTCATCACCGTATTTCTTATTTTTTAGTTCTTCCAATTTTATTATTCCGTGATGAGTATGTAAAATACCTTCAAATCTGTCAACCAAAAAACTGTGTCTTCCTCTTAACAAAACTACTGGCGGTTCCATTACAGATTTTGAAGTTTCATCAAAGCTTCTGCTAAATCTCCATTAGCCTCTTCTAACGCCTTTCTTGCAACTTCTTCACTTACATTGGCTTGCTCCATTATTAGTTTTACATCTTCTTCGCTTATCTCTGGTTTCTTCTTAATTGTTTCGTAGCTTCCAATTATTTGAAAACTTTCCATTCCCTTTGCGGAGATCTTTGTAACTGTTGGATTTTTAAATATTATATCTTCAGTTGAAGTCTTTATGATAACTTCCTCGGCATCGATCTCTTCAAGTTCAATTCCCATTTGTTTCATTAGCTTTTTCATCTGTTTGGGATTCATCGGGAACATATCATTTAATCGTAAGATTAGTTAAAATAGTTTTAGTTTACTCGCTAAAATTAAAAATCTGAACTTTACAAAATATATATCAGGGCTCGTGGGGTAGCGGATATCCTGGGGGTCTCCGGAACCCCTGATCCGGGTTCAACTCCCGGCGAGCCCGTTGAAATTTGTTTTAAAAATTATCTTTCTTTAATTCTCTCAAGAAGATTTTTATCGAGTTTTATTGGTTAGTTCCATAATTTATTTATGCAACTTAAAATGTAATGATTTGTTACATTATCTCTTAAGAAAGGCTTTTTATAATCCTGATGTGTTATAATGACTAATGCCTAGATTGTATGAAGGATGCACTTATCAAGAAGTTATGGAAGAAGTAGCAAAACTGCTTGTAGATAAGGGATATATTATAAGAGAAGAAGTTCAATTGGATACAACACAAAATTTTAAAGTTAGTATAACTAATGCATTTTTGGGAGAGCATAGCCCATGGTTTAACACATACAATCCTGATTTTGGAACGAAGTTTGATATTGTGGGAATATTCCATGCCGATTGTGAAGATTTATCATTAGAGGCTATTTTGCTGAATAAAGATGAATACGAGATTGCTTTAAGAACAATGGTAATAGTAATTGAAAATTCAATTGAAAAAGCTTTAGAGAAAATGGAAACTATAGATAAATATCTCTCAGGAGTTGGATTTTTCCCAGGAAAAAAGGTTATAATCTGGTTGGAAGGAAAAAGAGAAGGTAAGCTAGAGGAAATTCCTATATTAATAGCTGAAAAATATGAATTCAAAGAAAGAGAGGAATGCCATATTCCTGGACTATACGATGTAGTAAACGAACACATAAAGAAAATTTTGTGGTGGAGTTATTATGAGTCAAAACGACGATTGCGACAAAATTACACCCGTTTTTGAGCTTCTTCTATTGTTGATACCAAATTACCAAGAAGATTCTAAATTGAGGTTGATATCTTGCCAAGTTGGAGAATTCACAGAAAATATGGGAAGTTATTAGGTATAGATGAAGAAATTCAAAAGAGAATTGATGAGTTTATCGATAGATATGATCATCACGACTTTTTTGATCACTTCATAGAGAAAACAAGTACTCAAAAATTTAGAGCATTAGGAAATGTGAGGATATTATGCTATTACTTTGATAGTTCAAGTTTTCTAAAATCAGAAATGTATAAGGAGATAGAGATGTATGGAGAAGAAGGAATTAAATGCTTTTTCCTACATGTCTTCCTTGACATCATTGAAAGAAATACAAGATTTAAGAATACTCCAGATATAATTATTTTCGAAGATCTTCACGGATTATTAAGAAATTACATCGATGAAGTTGGTAGATTCGTGGAAGATTATTATGAGGAGATCTTAGAGGATATACGGAGATATAGAAGAAGAAAAGGACAAGGAACAGGGAGAACTGTTGGTATGGTCAAAGGAACATTAATAAATGCGATTTTATCATCTCTTTTTAGAAATATGAAAGGAGTAGTTTATCCTTACGGGCCTAAGATGATTTATTATCGAAAGATTATAAAAGATTATGGTATAGAATATTTCCTTTCAGAATTAAAACGTCATGGAGATTATAATACTTTTATTCAGAATCTCAAGAAGAATTTTACAACTCTGCGTGATGAAATCATCTTTCCTGAGGTTATGGGTATAATTGAGAAATATGATATTGATGAAATACTTTCAAATGAAAGTCTATTGAAAGAATTTCTTAGGAGGATGTTTAGAGTAAGAGTATAAAAATTAGGTTATCGAAAATTATCATATGTTACTAAAAAAGTCAATGGCAAAATTGAATATTAATTTAGCCAGTTCATATTGAATCATTAAATCAGTAGCGGAACACTTCATCACCGATCAGAGCGTTAGCCCTTCATCATCTTTTAAATTTACATTCTTAGATATATCTTGTTTTCCTTTACGCCTATTAAAGGCGTTAAATGTGAAACAGTCTTTTCATCTCTTAGAACCCTTATTAATGTTTTTTCATGATATCTCAAAGCCTTCTTGATCGGATTCGGTAAATCGTTTAGTCTTTCTCCAAATAGATATCCATCAAAGATTTTTCCGATTTCATCCAATTCTATTTCTTTAACTCTTAATAAACCTTTATAAACCTCTCTTAACGTAGGTCTAAGTTCTACGTCCATGTAGTGCATACCACAGCAGTTAGCAGTCTCTAAATCGAAATAACCTTCCTTACACAATCCAAAATCAAGTTTATACTTAACGCAAGCATTTCTTAAATCTTTTATGATTTCTAAGCAATCAGCTTTTACTATATTTCCTTCAAATGAATAGCTTGTCCATTTATCCCAGTAAATCCTATATGCATCAATTTCGCTTTGTTCAATCCTTAACGGCTCAACGGTAATCTGCTCTATTCCATAATCCTTAACAATTTCAACGAACTCCTCAGCATCAAAGAACGAGACGTTAGGTATTAACGGCTGGAGCCTTAAAACCTTTGGAGCATCTAATTCGCATAAAGCTTCAAGCCTTCTCTTTGGCTCTGGTGCATTTGGTTCGAGATCAATTTTTTTAAGAGAAGATATTGAAACTTGAACGACTATTAAGTCGTCTTTAGCCATTGAATTTATCAAATTCTTCCATGGATTTTTTGCGATTCTATCTGATTTCGTTGAAAGAATTATTGGAATACCGTAATCTTTAGCGATATTTAAAAGTTTAAGCGAAATTTTAAATCTCTCTTCTACATCTTGAAGCGGCTCACAGAGAGTTGCCAATCTAAACGGAATTCTTATGTCAAGCTTCTTTGCAACTTTTGCAAACATTCCCACTGCTTTATATCTCGGCTTTAGTTTGTCACTTCTATACCATCTCGCATAACAGTATCTACAGTTATACGAACAGCTTGTATACGGTTCAAGTCGAAATATCGAATAGCAAAGTGAGCTAATTATCTTACTTGGATTTATCGCCAATTCCACAAGTAAAGGTAAAAATCAGTAATTATAAGGTTATACCTTTACGCAATTTTAAATAAAAAATTATATTTGATTTTTATATAGTTTCAAAAATGCATCTAAAGTAGTCTATCGCCTCCTTAATATACGATTCATCTAACTTTCCATGCATCGTTTCAATTTCAAGAATTCTCTTTGGAATTCTAAGGTTTCTAACGTCAAATCCCATCTTCTTTTTAAGTTTTAACTTCTCGAAGTATATTTTCTTTCCAAGTTCTCTTAAATCTTCTTCACTTCTTTCGATCCCCAAAGGCTTTAAGGCTTTACTTATAACATCTGCAGTGTATACACCTCTCGCAAAGAAGCAAACAACTAAGCTTGACAAAACCTGTCTCCACTGCTCTTCTCTCATAAGCTTATTAACCAAATCTTTTGGGTCTGGATACTCCTTTATTTTCTGATCTAGGGAGTAGCCTGCGTTATCTAAGTGGCTGTGTCTTAGTCCGATTAGATAACCTATGTGTGTTGCATAACCAACGTGATATCCGGGCATTTCGTTTCCTCCGAAAGCTAAGGCAAAATCCTTTCCACCGTAAACATCTGAAGCTCTTTCAACACCCATTGCCAAATTCTTGTAAAACTCGTTTGGCTGTTTTACTATGTATTCTATAGCCTTTAAGTAGTTCTCACAGTTCCCAAATTCAAGTTTGACAATTGTATCTTCTAAGCTAATTATTCCCCTCTGCAATGCTTCAGTAGCCCAAGCTAAGCAAACGCCTGTACTCATTGCATCTAATCCATAAATTTCAACCTTATATATAAGTTTTAATAGGTCTTCTCTTGACTCAATCCCAAGCATTGAGCCCAATGCATATATCAACTCGTAGTCGTACGAAATCATGATAGTCTTGTAAAAGTACGGTTCTTGTTCATATGGTAGCCTCAGAACCGCTATGTGAATACATGCAACTGGACAGTGACTACATGCAATTCTCCTACCGATGATTTCAGCAAAACTTTCACCACTTATTTCATCGGCTTTCTCAAATTTTGATTCTGTTAGATTCCTTGTAGGTAAAGCCGAGATTTCGTTAAGGGGTTTAACGTTTACGGCAGTTCCTATTAGATGGTATTTTTTCGTGGCATCTGATTCAATTGCCTTTCTAAATATCTCATCGTAAACTTTTCTATACTCCTTTCTATCTACTACCTTTCTACTTCCCCTTCCGATTACTACAATAGCCTTTAGATTCTTACTTCCAAATACCGCTCCTAAACCCAATCTTCCAAAGTGTCTGTAAGTTTCAGTGGTTACACATGCATATCTTACAAGCTTTTCTCCAGCCCCACCAATTCTCATAACGGTTCTCATTCCCCTTCCGTGTTCTTTCTCAGCAATAATCCTTCCAACAATTAAAGAATCCTCAATACCCCACAAAACCCTTGCATCTCTGAAATGCACCTTATCGTTTTCTATAACGAGGTAAATCGGCTTATCGCTTTTTCCCTTTATAACTATTGCACCATATCCAGCATTTGCTATAGAAGTAGCAGTTCTTCCACCAGCATGACTCTCTCCAAGATTTCCAGTTAGAGGGCTTTTAAACATCGCAACTGTTTTTGATGCAAGTGGATATGCCGAAGTCAATGGGCCAACAGCAAAGACGATCACGTTTTCTTCACTTAATGGATCTGCTTTTAAATCCATGTTTTCCTTTAGTAGTTGAACTGCTACACCAACTCCACCGAGCCATTCCTCAAACAGATCTTTCCTATCTTCAACGTAGTACTTGTATCTTGACAGGTCTATCGTTAAAACTTTACTCAGCATACTCCACCTCCTCATATCCTAAAACTCCGTGTGGGCAGTAATCCACACAAAAACCACAGTGGACACATACAGCAGGCTTTCCATTCCTCTGCCTAAATATCGCACCAATTGTACACGCCTCAATACAGTTTCCACATGCTATACATTCAAGTTCATTTAAAACTACTCCGCCACCTTTCCTAGGCTTTAAAGCGTTAGTCGGACAAACTTGAACACAAGGAGGCTCTTTACAAGCTCTGCAGAATATTATCGTTGCTCCTCTTTCAAAACCACTTAGACTTACTGCAAGTATTCCCGCAGAATCTATTCCAGCTTCACCTCTCCGCCTTGCACATGCGTACATGCATAATCCACAACCAACGCACTTCTCTATGTCCTTAATCACTAATCTCTTCATTCTTCACCTCCAATTTCGACTTTATAACTTCAAGAAACCTCCAACAAACGAGTAACCTTGCAACTTCTATTGCATTAACGTATTTACCAATTTTCCAGTTTATTTCACCGCCAACTTCTCTTTTTAGTATATCTAACAGCGTTGAAAAGATTTCCACATTCATTAATCCATCGATATCTATAAAACTTGCAGGTTTTTCATAGTAATAATCTGAGAAAAAGCCTAAAGCAAAATCCTTTTCGCTTGCCCTAACAAAAGCGGATAGATCTATGTTTAACTTTATCGGCTCAGTTGGCAAAACTTCGTTACTCTCTTTTAGAATCAATCTGACACGGTAAAGCTCTGGTGCTGGCTCTCTTAGATATGTAATCCTTTCAACGCTTTGTAGCGAAGTCGGAAGGATTTTTATGACAACGTCAGCATAGATCTTTTGAAAGTCGATATATCTCTTGTAATCGGGTTCTCTCTTTATTATTTCTTCTATGACTTTTTGCCTATCGTAACCCCTTTCTTCAACATCTCTTCTGATCTTCCATCTCCTCTTGATATATCTCGCAGGATCAACGAATATCTTGAAGTCGAGTTTCTCTCTCAACCCATCGTAAAGTGTGTGTAGCCCCTCTACAATTACTATTGGCGTTGGTGTAAATTCCTCCCAATCTCCAAATGTTCCAGTTTCGTGATTGTACGTTGGCTTTTTTATTGTTTCACCCTTTTTTAACAGTAGTAAATGAGTCTCTACGAGTTTTAAGTTATTCGCTTCGGGATGGAGTGGTGTTATATTTAACTTCCACCTCGTCTCCCTATCGTAGATGTGATAATCGTCAAGCGTAATCGTTGAAACTAAGTCACCAAACATATACCTTATAGCGTTTGCAAAAGTGGTCTTACCTGATCCGCTGTCTCCAGCAATTCCGACCAAAAAAACTCTACCCGACTCTTTTAGTAAATCCCTTAACGCCATTTTTAGCTTGTCTTAATTTGATAAGAAAAGCTTTTCGTTTATAAAATAACAATATATTATAAAAAATAAATTAAAAATTATGCTTTCACCTCTTTTACTGCAGTAATGAGTTTTACGTTTAGTACACCTCTCATAGCTGAAATCTTATCTACTAATTTTTTTATCTCGTTCATTTCACCTTTTACAAGTATTACCTCTAAACACTGATCTTTACTTAAGTGTACGTGGAGTGTTGAAAGAATATTACCCAGAAATTCGTGTTGTAAGTCTATTATCGCATCGCTTACACCCTTAACGTTGTGGTCGTAGACGACATTTATAACTCCAACGACTTCACCTTTTTCACTTTCAAGCCATTTGTATTCAGCGATGTAGTTTCTTATGGCATCTCTAATTGCTTCACTCCTTGAAGAATATCCTCTAGTTTTTATAATCGAATCGAACTCGTCAAGCAATCTTTTAGGAAGGCTGACACCAATTCTTGTTATTTCTTCCTCCATAGATGTATGTGTAGCTTCAAATTATAAAAGTGTTACATCTTTTCATTATAAGCCTTTAATACGGCTTTAACTATCTTTTCTCTTGCGGCTTTATTCATTGGGTGGAATATGTCTTGATAACTTCCATCTTTCATCTTTCTACTGGGCATACTAACGTATAAACCCCTTCCGCTATCTACTATTCTTATTCCCTTAACTACAAACTCGTTGTCTAAGCTTACAGATGCATACGCTTTTACTGCACCATTTCCCTTTGTCTTATATATCCTAACCTCAGTTATCTCTACCAATTTAACTCCTCCTCAGGTGTTTCGTCTTAATTGTTCTTACCTCTTATAAATGTTTCGTAATTTTGTTTAGACCCGTGAACTTTACAATTTGAATATATTCTCGATGAAGTATGTTTCAGCGGAAAAGAGTATCAACTGAGGTTAAAAGTCATCGAAAATTTGAGTTTCATTTAGTTTCTCACGCAGCAATCTATATAGACTGAGAGAAAACTAAATCTAATTACATTAGTTGAAACTGTTGTTAAAGTGAACAAAACTTCTCAACTATAAACGTTGAAAGAATATGACGATTTAGTCTTTGAAGTGCTAAAACAAGCCGAAATTTGTTGTAGATATCTTAAAAGCTTAAATCTGGAGTTTATGCACGAAACTTTTCGGAAAGCGTAGTATAGTTAAATAGTTCTTCAGCTCGTTTAAACAACAAGTAAAGATTGTCTTCTTAGGTTGATGTAGTTAAACATTTTTTGATTAAAATTTTTAAGCGTTTAGTTGTACTGTACTTATGATTGAGATAGAAAAAGACGGAGGGATACAGATAATAAGGTTCAAAGATAAGATTAGTCTTTTGAGCTTGGAAAGTCTTGAAGAGTTTAGG
>Ga0190326_1000027_pt1 | contig 21024 bp, 21 predicted proteins | sample 4870111112_MG_FD_165049 | JGI IMG/M metagenome (GOLD analysis project Ga0190326, IMG submission 165049) | Hydrothermal vent sediment bacterial communities from Southern Trench, Guaymas Basin, Mexico - 4870-11-11-12_MG | ecosystem: Environmental > Aquatic > Marine > Hydrothermal vents > Sediment ... | reverse complement strand
GCTGTAGAATCAATACTTCTAGCTTTAACCATTATAATCGCTTCCCCTCCTTTTTTCAAGAAGAACTTTATGTTGTCTTCCAGTATCTCTATCTGATTCTTTTGAGCAATATCTTGATATATCAAATCGACTTTTTCTACAATTCCGCTATACCTCCAAGGTTTTGATGCATCCGCAAGTAGAGGAATTATGTTATTTCTCTCTTTAACTAGCTCAAGAAGCTTTTCAAAAGGTTTTGCAGCGTATTCAACTGCGTAGATTATTCCCTTATCGACTATATCTGCTACATGACTCAAAGTAGTTCCACTCGCTGCACCTAAATACAAAACCCTCTCATCTCCTTTTAGGTTTAGCTTATGTCCCTTTAAGATCATCGCAGCGAGTTTACTTCTCCAAGGAATCCATTCTCTAAATCCATTAATCACTCTTTCACCGTAATGACTTCCATACTTGCTCTTCGTTGCAAGTATGTTGTTATCCAATAGGTAGACGTTTCTCATTATCTCCTTCATTTTCTCCTCAACTCCTCATACCTCTTTTTTACCGCTTCAGCTAAACCCTCTTCAAGCTCTCCTCTAAAGTAGTCTATCTTCGCAGCTATTGCTATTTTTGCTGCTAAAAACCTCGCCATCTTACCTCTTTTCGATTTTGGCAAAGACCTTATGAATGGATGCTGAAATATTATTCCATGCTTAGGAATCTTTGCTCTTTTACCCCTTCTTAATCTCGCTAGAGCTTTGTATAAACTTTTCTCAGCACCTAATATCTGAATTTTACTCGCTGGAAGTCTTACTAGCTTTTCTAAGCTTCCAACTTTTTCAAGTAGCTTAGCAGCTATTATAGGCCTAGCTACATCACTCAAGTTTGGTGCAATCTTTTCCATTACAGCTTCAATCTCTTTTTCGATGGATCTTCTTAGCTCTTTCAACTTAGAGATCTCCTTTTGAAACATCTCAGTGATCTCGCTTTCTTTAACCTCTCTTATATCTTCTAGTTTTTCATTTAAAAGGTTTATAGTCTCGTTTAAGCTTTCTAAAGCTTTTACAAGTGTTACTACGTATCTATCTTCTCTTCTGAGTTCTCTGTTTACTTCTTCCTCCGCAACTTCAATTGCAACCCTCCTTAGAGTTCTGTAGTAGTCCTTTTCATTCTTAAAAACCTTTAAGCCGTAATCTAAGATGTTGAACGGTAATGGATCTTGATTTTCAGCTCTTTTAAACGATTCCTTTAAATTCTTTGCCTTTTCAACTCTTCCGTTACTTATAGATCCAAACCACAGGTTATACTTCAACTTCGGCACCTCTGTTCTTAGCCTTAGTAATTACTACATTACATTCAAAACCCATATCTTTAAAGTAGTTTTTTAAATCGTTTGCAATCGATTTTGCATCTGAATCCGTTATAGCGTAAACAGTTGGCCCAGTAGAACTCATTCCAACGCATTCATACAGCTTAAAGCAGTTTTTTATTAAATCGTTGTACTGCTCAACTTCAACTCTTTTGAATCCAATCTCTTGAATCCTCCTTATTGCAAAGCTAAATTCATCTAAGTCTTTTTCGACAACGGCCGGAATTAGTTTCATGAGGATTAGATGGCACAACTCTCTAACTTCTTCTATTGGTATTGGACAGTTCTTCTGAAATAAGTCTACTTCTCTCCTACCATAGAATCCCTTTAAATCTGGAATTGCAAGTATCACTTTCCAATCTGGAAAATCATGCCTCACGATAACTCTCGGCGGCTTAGCCTTACTTGCCGAAGATGGCAAAAAGTCTTTTTTCTCCTTTTTTGAATGACCTCCATCGACGATAAAGCCTCCAAACTGAAATGCAGCAACACCTATTCCAGAAGTTCCTCCTCTTCCAACTATTTCTGCTATTTCCCTTACGCTTAAGCCTAAGTTGTACAGCTTGTTAAAAGCCTCTCCAACAGCTAAACTTATCTGAGTACCACTGCCTAAACCTACATGCGATTTGTAGTCGCTTAATACTTCGATTTTTACACCGTTTCCAGTAATTTTAGCCATTTTTTCTGCAACGATTTTAAACCTTTCGAGGTTTTCAGCTTCTCCAACTATTTCTATTCCATCGCACTCCTTGGCTTTAATCTCAATAAACGGATTTTCTAAAGCAAGACCTACTCCACCGTCTATCCTCCCAATTGAGCCGTTTAAATCGATTAGTGTTATGTGAATTCTCGAAGGAGTTTTTATCTTCATTGGAGAATCTCAGTCAATGAATTTAAAAATCCTATCGCTAATTCTTGATTTTTAGTTCTATCTTTTTTAAGTAGTTCTTCGACTTTAAATCCACTATATAAGCCTCTGGTGCAAAAACGGGTAATTCGTATCCGGTCAAAATTCTCAAAACCTCTCCAGCTTGAACACTACAAGTAATAGCGTAAGATACTGGATCGTAGACAATTGAAGGATACTCCACTTCAAAAAATGAAACACCATCTGGCAAAAAAGTAGTGATGATATCTGGTATAAACGGAGCTCCTATCTCTTCAGCTATTTCTGCGGCGATTGGTATGTATTTGTGGGCTATTACTACGTCTACACCCCTCAGTAGCCTCTTAAAGTCCTTTTTGCTCTCCGGTGCCAAATAGGAAAATACGTTTGTCTCTGCTACTGGATGTACTACGTCGTAATCATTTGCCTCAAGCGGTTTAATCGTGCAGTCTATTCTTGCATCAACTGGTGTTACAAAATCGCCAATATATCTTACGCATCCAACACCGATTCTCCAAAGGAGTTCAAGTAGCATCCTACTTCCAATTACTGCAACACTGAACCTCTTGAGGTATTCGATCTTATCGATATCTGTAAGTTTGTAAAAAAATACTTGTTTCATTAAATCTCTTCGAATCTGTCTTTTAACTTATCGAGGACTTTTGGTAAAGTCGTGTATTCCATCTCTTCGTGAGGCAATCTATGCGGCTCAAATGGGCCGTGTCTTCTAATGTAGTCGCATATCTCCATAGCTTTCATTCTCGTGTATTCAAAAGCTGGATCGTCAAACATATCAATTGGGCCGACTAATTTACCATTTGCCAATTGAAATCCAGCGGCGATGCATCTCGGTGGCCCATCAAATCTAGTGCACTTTGAATATCTGAACGGTACTGGCATTATCGGGCCATTATGGCTTCCTCTCATCCAACCGCTAACTAAATGTGGAAATGCAAACGCTTCGAGTACTTCTCCAGTTGCTGGTAAACCGCTTTGAGCTCTTACAATGGCAACGGGATCATCTTTTCCAACGTATTCTCCAGCAACCTCATAAAGCTTTTCAGTGCTAACGACTGCCACTGGCTCATCTGGTGGAAGTTTACTGCCCTCCTTTGGATAAACTCTCTTAATCACAAATCTACTCTTGCCACCAATTAATGCCAGTATATCGTACATCTCTTCAGGAGCTCTCATGAATACCCTTTTATGCTCTTTTATATCCCATATCTCGAATACAAAACCGTTGTGCATTGACGGATCAATTACCAAGCCTGCGGTATTAAACGGATCTGCAAATATCTTAAACAGAGGTAAATTAAACGCACCCGGTTCAGTTTTATCCATCATAAACGCTATGAAGGGCTCTGCTTTCCTTTCGGTAAATTCGATCTCTGCAACACCTGGCCCCAATCCTCTGACGTTTCCAGAAAATGCATCCTTAAGTAAATCCTGCCCAGCACCATATAGCTTTAACTCCTTTGCGACTTCTGTAGCCTTCTTAAACGTATCCCAAGCCAATTGGTGGATCTCTTCATTATCAACACCTTTTCTATGTGTCATCAAAAGCTCTAAATCGTCTCCAGCGTTAAAAACTCTGAAATCTATTATCAGATCGTTTTTTACAGCTTCTCTAAGGCTTTCCTCAGCCACTTTAATCAATTCTTGTGGAACTACTACATGTCCTGCTACGCTACCAACATCCGCCTTTATAAGAGAAATGGTTATCTTCGCCATAACAATAAGAGTTGCGTAAACAATTTAAACTTTTTTGAAGATCAACAGCTATGCTAGAAAGAGTTCCAACGGGCATTCCTGGATTTGATGAACTATGTGAAGGTGGATTGATTAGGGATAGGAGTTATCTGTTATCGGGGCCTGCTGGTTCTGGAAAGACTATTTTTGCGATGCAGTATATAGTTAATGGTATTAGAATGTACAACGAACCCGGAATATTCATATCTACTGAGGAGAGACCTCAGTATCTAAGGGAAAACTTTTCAGCGTTTGGTTGGGATTTAGAGAAATACGAAGATGAGAACATGCTTGCAATAGTTGATGCAACCTCTACAAAGGTTGGAATTCCTTCTGATGAGAGATATGTCGATGTAAGACCATTCGATACCCGCTCACTAATAGATCAAATTATAACTATACAGGACGAGATAAACGCTAAGAGAGCTGTAATAGACTCTACAACTTCGATAGGGTTTACAATCAACGATGTTTCAAGGTTTAGAGTAGAACTTTTGAAGATATCTACAACTATGGAAGTTTTAGGCTTAACTTCTATACTAACTTGTGAGATAATGGAAGGAAGTAACACCATAAGCAGATTTGGAATAGAACAGTTCGTTACAGAAGGTACAATAGTCTTGTACTACAACAAAATAGAGAACACGAGAGTTAGGAGCATAGAGATATATAAGATGAGGGGAACAAACCACAGCAAAAAGATTCATCCATTTGAAATAACTGATAACGGTATAGTTGTTTATTCAAAGGAAGAAGTCTTTGGATATTAATGGTTACGTAAATAACTCCTAACTACAAAACTCTTCAGGTTTAATGGATCTGAGAAGTAGAACACGTTTGCCCTCCCACTCAATTTTGCCATACTCGCACATAGCTCAATAAATCTCCTCTCCCTACCAAACATTATTATTTGAAGTCTTGCATATACCTTTCTAAGGTTTTCTGCTTCTTTTAGCGCACACTTCCATGGAGTTAAACGTGGATTGTAACTTGAAGTAGGCTCTCCATCGGTTATCAAAAATATGACACCAGTTCCGGAACTTTGCCTAATTATTTCTCTTGCCTTTTTTAAAGCCAGTCCTATATCCGTTCTACCCCTTGCGAATAGGTTTAATATTTCACCAGGTTTTATCTCTCTAACTTTATGATTAAATGCTACAACTCTAAGCTCATCGTTGCTACCCATTTTCTTTATAGCCCTCTTTAGTGCTAATGCCGCCTCTATTGCTCCTATTATCTTCTTTCCTCTCATCGAATCGCTTACATCTATTAGCATAACATAAACACATTTCTCAGAATGCTTAGGCTGCCTAGCAACGAACTCCTTTTCGTTGAAATCGATTTCTCCTCTCATAGCAGATTTTATCAGACTTTCAGTTATGTCTATCATATCAAATGTGTGCACGAATGGGTCGTAGTCTACTATTTTATCTCCAACAAAAATGGATATTCCCTCTTTTTCTGTTTCATGCTCTCCAAATCCTTTTGCATCTAAATCTCTCAGACTTAAAGCGAGTACTTTCTCACCTATCACCTTTTCAGCTTTCTTATCAAACACAACCATTTTTCGATGAAATCTATCGTAAACCTCCTTTATATATCCCATTTTAGTGAGTTCTTCTACTACTTCATCGAAAAAGTTGTCAACGATATCGCTTGCACTGATATCTTCTCTACTTAGTTCTCCTCTTCTTAACATCTCTTTTAACTCTTCCCATGCCTTTTTCTTTGCATTTTTAAACTCCTCAAGTTTATCCATCCAGTACGAACCCAGATATCCAAAACTCTTCATTAACTCACTTAAAACATTAGAAAATAGATCGTAATCCTTTCTCAGATCTTCTCTTAGATGTTTTTTTATCAACTGTGATGTATCAAATTTTCCCGGATCGTGATAGTATGGATTGAAAAGAGAATACAATAGATCATCTGCAAAGCTCCCTAAATCTTCCGCTCTCGATTCACATAATCTACATTCGGGTTTATCTATCAAATCCGGCATACTCATAAACACCCGGAGAAACTTTTTCAACTATACCAGTACATCTCGAAATAGCTTCGAGTGTTATCTCTAATGCAGAATTGAATTCATCCTTAGTCTTACAAAGTGATAAAGCAAACTTCTTCAAGGCTCTGCAACCCACTAATCCATCTTCAAGAGTGTTTATCTTGCCAATCCTTGCTATGTCATCTATTATATCTCTGAAAGAGTTTTGAGGTATAGCCGAATATATCTCACTACATACTCTATCTATGGCATCGTTCGTAACGTTTTCTATTACCTCATCCTTAGAAACCTCATCCTCGTAATCGAGTGAAATCCTACTCCTAAGTCCAAGCTTTACAATTTCAAAGTTTTCTCCATAATCTATAAGCATAACAGATTTATGTCCCCTTCTCGTTGCTACAGCTCTAACGTGATCAAACAGTTTTATAGTTGCTCTACAACTCGGTTCTACTTCTATTCTCGTAGCGTATCTACAGTTCTTACTTCTCATGCAACGAACAGTAGTCGCCAAAATTTTTAGATGCCATTCTGGGATTATGGCTCCAGTTTTTAAATTCATATTCCTTAAGCCTATTTCTATCTCTTCCTCAAGCGTTTCTGGTGGCCCAATTTCTATCTCTTCCATTCTGTCAAGTAGAGGCTCCTTTATATCAGAAACGCCTCTGTAATTTGCTGGATTGGTAGAGGCTATAACTAACGTATCAATCTTCATCGGAATAATGTCTCCTTCAGGCGTTGTTATCTGCCTCTCTTCAAGCAGTTCGTGCAAAAGCGTTTGGAGTGCTGAAGGAATAGACCCAAGTTCGTCAAAGTATGCAATACCCCTATGAGCTTTTAAAATTCTTCCCGGAGTAAACACTTCGGGATGATCTAAATCGTATCCCTCTTTTATCTTTTGAAGACTTATACCACCTATGAGTTGTCTCGTCGTCATCATTGGATCTCCAGCGATCCTTATCCACTTTCTTGGAACCCACGTAAGCTCAACTTTATCTTCCTCTAATATCTTCCTTTTACAAGAGAAACAAACGGGTCTTGTAGGATCATCGTGAATTTTACAACCCTTTATCGCGAGGAGCTTCTCAGGCAGAAGTTTAGCAATACTCTTTGAGAATGTAGTTTTTCCATAACCCTTCTTTCCCTTAAACAATATGTTTGAGCCACTCATTAAAGCAGTTTTAACCATTTCTTTTTCAGCTTTTTTTCCTACTATTTCACTAAACGGATCTATTCCAGCTCTTTCGTACTCTAAAAGCTTTTCCCTAATGTATTCAATTATACTTCTTGAGTGGTACTTTACGTATTCTTCACTCCATATATCTACTTCTTCACCGTTTAGAAAATATCGAGGTGCATTTCTTTCTGTAACCACGACGTCTTCAAATATGTATTCGAACTCCATCATAATCTAATTTACAAGTCTTTATTTTTGTGTTTTGGTTAATAGCATAAAGTTCATAAACCTCATGGTAAAATTAAAATTAGGGGCCCGTGGCTCAGCATGGATAGAGCGACGGCCTTCTAAGCCGTAGGTCGCGGGTTCAAATCCCGCCGGGTCCGCTCTTTACAAATAATCTCTTGGATCCGTGATTTTTCCTCTTATAGCTGTTACCGCAGCAGTTGCAGGCGACACCAAATATATATAAGCTTCAGGATTACCCATCCTTCCCCTAAAATTTCTGTTTTGAGTCGTTACGCATACATCTCCATCCGCTGGTATACCCATGTGAATTCCTACACAAGGCCCACATCCCGGTGGAATTACTACCGCTCCAGCTTTTAGAAAGACCTCTATGTACCCTCTTTCCAGAGCTTTGAGGTAAACTCTCCTACTTGCGGGAGCAATTATCAGTCTTGTCTTAACACTATTACCCTTCAGTATTTTTGCAACGACTTCTAAATCGGATAATCTTCCATTTGTGCAAGTACCGATAAACACTAAATCGACATCCATGCCTTCAACTTCTTCTACGCTTACTACGTTGTCTACGTTATGAGGCTTAGCAACCATAGGAACTAAATCGGCTGCATCGATATATATTTCACTTTCATAGTTGGCGTTATCATCAGCTTTAACAACTCTGAAGTCTTCAACTCTCCCAAGTTCTGTAAGAAAACGTTTAGTGTTTTCATCTGATTCAAATAAACCCGTTTTTGCACCACATTCAACTGCCATATTCGCAATTGTAAGTCTTTCCTCAACACTTAGGTTTTTTATACAATCTCCGTGAAACTCTAATGCTTTGTAGGTTGCTCCATCTGCACCTATTTTCCCTATTAAATACAATATCAAATCCTTAGCAAAAACACCCTTTGGAAACCTATTATCAACTTGAATCCTTATGCTCTCTGGGACTCTGAACCAGTTCTTTCCTAGAGCTATCGATACAGCTATATCCGTTGAACCCATTCCAGTTGCAAAACAACCTAGAGCACCATAAGTACATGTATGTGAATCCGCACCGACTATTAAGTCACCAGGTTTAACGTATTTTTCAACCATTACTTGATGAATTATACCTTCACCGATGTCGTTAAAATCCGCTCCGATTTTTAAAGCAAATTTCTTTATAAACTTTTGGTCGTTGCTGAGTTCTCTTCTCGGTGGAGGTGCTGCATGATCAATGAAGAAGTGTGTAATCTTCGAAGCCTTTGGCTCTATTCCTAATTTTTCAAGTTGTCTGATAGCCAATGGAGCTGTTCCATCTTGTAAAGCTATTCTATCAACTCTTGCAATTACTATATCTCCAGCGTATGCATCAGTTCCACTCTTCTCACTAAGTATTTTTTCTGCAATCGTTTTACCCATAGTTTTGGGTAATCGCAAATATTTTTAAGCAATTCGAAAACGTAATTTGATGCTAAAGATGCAATTCCTTCCAGGTGGGCAGGAGTGGCTAGTTATAATACTCTTAGTTCTCCTACTGTTTGGAGCAAGCAAACTTCCAGAAGTTGCGAGAAATCTTGGTAAGAGTGTCGCTGAGTTCAAGAAAGCACAGAGAGAGGCAGAATTAGAACTTAGAGAATTTGAAAGAAATATAGCTAAATATTCACAATCTGAGAAGAGGAAGAAACTCGAAGAAATAGCAATGTCTTTGGGAATAGAAACTTCTGGAAAGAGTGATGATGAAATAATCGAAGAAATAAAGAAAAAAATAGAAAAAGAGAAGGCATAAATACTACAAACAAAAATTATAATTATTTTATTGATGTAGTTTCGCACTAATTTATGATAAATCCTATCCCAGATTAAATACTTCAGTTTTGAGAATGATAAGTTACACCTCGCATTACACATACTATCACTCATTGGACAAATCTGACATTAGTTGAGCAAAAAGTATATATACTTTTAATACACTCAACTAGTATTGAGTAGGAGGTGTTAGAATGGCTGAGTTGCCACTTGCACCAGTTGATAGACTCATAAGAAAGGCTGGAGCTGAAAGAGTAAGTGCCGAAGCAGTAGAAAAAATGGTCGAAATACTTGAGGAGAAGGCAATCGAAATCGCTAAGAAAGCTGTTGAAATTGCAAAGCATGCAAAGAGAAAGACTGTAAAAGCTGAGGATATAAAGCTTGCTTTAACCATGTAATTTATGAGTTTTAATTATTTTTTAACAATATAATGCATAATAAAATTTTTTTACATCCCTGTTTTGCAAGGTCAAATTTTGGCAGAATTCATCTACCCGTTGCACCTCGTTGTAACATCCAATGTAACTACTGCTCAAGAGGTGTAACGTTAGAGCATAGACCCGGAGCATATAAGAGGGTTTTGAAACCAAATGTAGCAGTCGAACTTGCTAAACGTTTCATGGAAAAACATCCATACATTACCGTTATAGGTGTTGCCGGCCCTGGCGATCCTTTATACAATCGTGAAACGTTTGAAACCTTTGAACTCATAAGGAATTGGAAGATAATGAAATGTCTATGTACTAATGGTCTACTTCTGCCAGAGAATGTTTATAAGCTGAGAGATTTGGGCTTAGACTTCATAACTATTACAATCAACTGTATCGATGCGGAGATAGGTGCTAAAATATACTCTTACGTTAAGTACAATGGCGAGATGTTCGATGGAACGGATGGAGCAGAAATCTTGATCCAAAATCAGCTAAAAGGCTTAAAGATCGCTTCAAAGTTTATGATCGTTAAGGTAAACACGGTATTAATCCCAGGAATAAACGACGAACACATAGTCGAAGTTGCTAAAAAGATAAGGAATTACGCATACATTCAAAACATAATACCTCTAATTCCACAGTACAAGTTTTCAGACGTAGAGAAACCAAGTAAAGAAATGCTGAGAGACGTAAGAGATCAGTGTTCAAAATACGTAAAACAGATGTACCACTGTGCAATGTGTAGAGCTGATTCTGCTGGAAGGTTAGATGAAAGAAAAACTTTGATTTAAGCTTATAAGCTTATAAAGATAATGTTAAGGATAATGGAGATAGACCCAAAAGATCTTGAAAAATTCGTAAGAAAATTGAAATATCCAACTCATTGCATACACTGTGAGGGAATAGATGAAAATGTAAAAAATCCAAAACATCATCCAAGTTATGAAGTTACGCACAAGTGTAACTTAAACTGTATTTTTTGCTATTCAAAGATTGCTGAAATTAAGGGAACTATTCCAAAACCTGGATATTATGGCGATTTAGATCCAAAGGTTATAACTATATCTCAATTCGGCGAACCTTTTTACTATGGTAGTGAATTAGTTGCTAAGATAATAGATAGATTAAGAGAGATCTTTGGAGAAGTTAGAATAGATGTTCAAACAAACGGAACATTAGTTGATTTTGATTTGATAGATGGAAGAGTTGACGTGTTCATGATAAGCCTTAACGCTGTAAGTATGGAAAAGTACTTTAAAATAACTGGATCGAAAAATTTGAGTAAGGTCTTAGAGACTGTAAAAAAAGCTTCGAACTCTAATTGTAAATCTATTATAAGGACTGTATACATGCCAGGATTAAACGATGACGAACTAATTGAAATCGCTAAGATTGCAAGTGAAGTCGATGAGTTGTTTCTTCAACCCCTATCGATTTACAAGGAAAATACAGAACTTTTAAAGCTAATAGATATGAATAGAGTTGAAAGTTTGAGTGAATTTTTAAAAGTAGCGTATATTCTATCTGATTTTGCGGATGTAAGAATCCCCGGATGTATCTTGTTAAATCTAAGAAATTTGATGAAGAGTTACGATTTTGAAGATTTGATGTTTTTGAAGCGAAATCCGTATGGTGAATCACCTAAGATTAAGAGGACATGGAGGTTTGTATTAAATCTTTAATATTAAATAATTGCGAAATTGTTTATAGTTCGATTGAATCATTTTAACATAGATGATGATGCCTACGGGGACTGAATAGTGATGACCACGCCCTTCTCTGAAACCTTTATATGTCTGTAAAGTTATATGAGTCCCATGCTCAGAGTAGTTAACTTAAGTGTCAAGGTAAACGATAGAAATATTTTGAATAATATAAGTTTATATATTAAGAAAGGTAATGTTTACGTATTATTCGGGCCAAATGGTAGTGGTAAATCCACCCTTCTAAATGCAATACTTGGAAATCCTAGGTATAAAATCATAAGTGGTAGGATTTTCTTTAAAAAGAAGGATATAACGGATTTACCACCTTATGAAAGAGTAAGAATGGGTATTGGTATCGCATTCCAAAATCCACCGAAGATAAGTGGTGTAAAACTCATAGATCTCTTGAGGTTTTGTGCGAGGATTGGTAACTACAGTGAAGATGAAATATTTAAGCTTGCAGAAAGGCTAAATTTAAAAGATCTGTTGTATAGAGATGTAAATCTTGGATTTTCTGGAGGAGAGATTAAGAGATCAGAAATACTACAAATTATGCTCATGAATCCAGATTTTGTCATGTTAGATGAGCCTGACAGTGGTGTAGATTTGGAAAACCTGTCTTTAATTGGGAAGACCATTAATGAACTACTACAAGAGGACAAGAAATCTGGGATAATCATTACGCATACTGGTCAAATACTCGATTACATCGATGCCGATTACGGCGTTATAATATATCATGGGAGGATAGCGTGTATTGGCGATCCAGAGGATATACTCAACGCTATAAGAGAAAACGGATATGAGGGGTGTATAAGGAAATGTCTGACGAATTTGTAAATCTGATTAAAAGTGTTGGAATAGAATTAGACTCAAAAAAGAGGTCGGGGACTTTTTTACAGGAAGATCAAATAGTTAAGACCTTTTCAAGCTTCTTTGAGGGAGTAGAGGTACTAAGTATAAGGGAAGCCCTAAAGAAATACGAATGGCTTGAAGATTACATGTGGAAAGCTGTAAAAGTTCAAGATGAATACACAGCTGAGGTTAGCGAGGATTTCAACGGTTACTTCATCCGTTCGTTACCGAATGCGAAGGTTGAAATTCCCGTTGAAGCTTGTTTATACTTAAGATCGATAAAAAAGCAGAAAGTACACAACATAATCATAGCTGAAGAAAACTCTGAGTTAAACATAATATCTGGATGCGTTTCTCATCCAACTGCTACGGGCATGCATATCGGTGTTACCGAGTACTTCGTTAAAAAGAATGCTAAGCTAACCTTTACGATGATTCACAGATGGGAGAGGGGAATAGAAGTAAGACCTAGGAGTGGAGCAATAATTGATGAAAATGGAACATTTATAAGCAATTACATCCTTATGAGTCCAGTTAAACTCGTTCAGATGTTTCCAACAGCTTATTTGAACGGAAAGAATTCTAAAGCATCCTTTAATAGTATTGTTGTTGCTATGGATAGCAGTGTTATCGATTCTGGAACTAGAGCAGTGTTAAAAGGTAGTGGAAGTTCTGCAGAGATAATCTCAAGAAGCATAAGTAAAGGAGGAAAAATCATTGCAAGGGGTCACATAATTGGTGATGCACCAAAGGTTAAAGGGCATTTGGAGTGTAGAGGATTAATATTAAACAGTGGAGTAATTCATGCGATTCCAGAGTTAGAGGCGAGGTATCCTAATGTAGAGTTAAGTCATGAAGCTGCTATTGGAAAGATTGCCGATGAGGAGATATTTTATCTAATGTCAAGAGGGTTAACAAGAGATGAAGCGATATCTACAATAGTTAGGGGATTTTTGGAGTTGGAGATAAGGGGATTACCAGATGTTTTGAAAAGGGAAATAGACAAGGCCATTCAGATGGTTGAGAAGGATTTGTTTTAAATCTTCATTTTAATCTTTACGAGATAGTTTATAGCGAGTTTTTGAGCTTTGTCTCTTATATCGATTATCTTTTCTGAAAGTCTTTCATACGATTCAAGCTTTGCAATACTTTCAAGTTCTTTGATTCTTCTGAGACAACTCATAACAGAATCCTTAAACAGTGGACAGTGTAAACATTCATCCATCTTCGATTCCATGTAATTCAATTTTTTCTCTATTGTTTCAACGTATCTAATGTAATCTTCTTCCAAAGTCCTTTTGACGGATGAGCAGTCTATGCATTCAAGCGTTATTGGATCTGAACAATCTTTGCATATAAATCTGTAACACCTCGGACATATTCCAGTAGCATCGTTGCCGCAGATCTCGCATTTCATAAGATTCTTTGAGTCTGAAATCTCATAAAGCTACCGATTAAAAACTTAAAAACCTTGTAAGCGTATACTATATTATAATGATCCCAAAGAAATTGCTGAGTGAGCTTAAGGGATATCAAATAGTTGGGAATCATTCAGCTGTAAAGACGTGTTTCTGGCTTAAGAAGTCGTTAAAAGATGAAGGCGTTTGCTATAAGCAGAGGTTTTATGGGATTAAAAGCCATCGTTGCCTTCAGATGACTCCAGCTTTAATGTGTAATCAAAGCTGTATATACTGCTGGAGACCACTTGAACTTTTAAGCAAAGTTGAAAGATGGGATTCTCCAGAATTCATAGTTGAAGAAAGCATTAAAGCTCAGCATAGACTGTTGAGTGGATTTAAAGGAAATAAAGACGTGAACAAGAAGAAGCTTGAAGAAGCTTACAAGCCAAATCAGGCAGCTATAAGTTTAATCGGTGAACCGACCTTGTATCCATACTTAGACGGTTTAATTGAAGAGTACAAGAAAAGAGGATTTACAACTTTCCTCGTAACAAATGGAACTAATCCAGACGTTCTCGAAGTCGTAAATCCAACTCAGCTATACATAAGTTTAACTGGCTACGATGAAGAGAGCCATCTTATATTGAACAGACCTCCAAAGAGCAATTGGGAAAGGATTTTGAGAAGTCTTAAGGTTATGAGTGAGCACGACTCAAGGACTGTTATAAGGTTAACGTTAATCAAGGGTTACAACATGAGCGATAAGGCTATAGAGAAATACGCCAAACTAATTGAAATCGCTTCTCCAGATTTCATCGAAGCAAAAGCCTATATGTATTTAGGTTATTCAAGGTTAAGGCTGAAATACGAGAACATGCCTACGCATCAAGATATAGTTGAGTTTAGTGAGAAGTTGGCTAAGATAACGTCCTATGAAATCAAAGACGAATCTGAGCCAAGTAGGGTAGTATTGCTAACGAGGTAACTAAAGTTTATTAGTAAGTTGTGACCACTCAACAATGAATCACCACTGTTTAATTAATAAAATTTCGAGATTTAGCTTCTCGATAAGTTAACACGTCCATCGAATTTTTTGGCTGTGAAGAAGGCCTTAGCAGAAGTATACCACTTACGGTATTAAACATTGGATGTGTCAACTTAGTGCGAAAAAAAGCATAAATATTCAATATTTAAAGCTTGGATCCTTAGGTTAGTGGTGATGTAACATTGTTGAAGGTATTTAAATTATCCACAATGTGGTGTCACGACCACACGTCCTTAAACATTAAACAAAAGTTAATATTATAGCGTTATACTCTCAATAAATCTCAACCTCTTTGGTATTGGTGGATGGGTTGAGAGGAACTCTTCTATTGGTGATATGGGTCTATTCTTCAACCTCTCTATGTCCATTCTCGTTATCGGTTCGGCAACAGCGTTGACTAATGCATATATAAACAGCGTTCTGAATTTACTATCCGCTATTTCGCTCATGAAAGATGGATACCTTTCGTAGAATAGGTGAATCTTTGCAAGACTCCTCTGCATTGCATCTTTACCAGCAGCGACTACTCCCTCAAAGTCCGCGTAATACTCTCTCAGCCTACTGAATGCGAGAACGAGTATTTGAATGAGGAACGAGACTATTACAGCTGCTATTCCAACCAATGCAAGCTGGTTTCCTCTTCTCTCATCGTCGAATGAAGCATGGATTAACGAGTAACCCAAGTAGAAGATTATAGATGGAAGCAAGCCAAAGAATAGCATCACAAGGTTATCTTTGTGCTTGTGGTGACCTATCTCATGTCCTATAACGGCTTCAAGTTCTTCTCTGTTCAACATCTTCAAAAGTGAATCCGAAACGGCGACGTATTTGCCAGTTAAGAAGTTACCGTATGCGAATGCATTCGGTGGACAGTTGACGACTACGGCTTTAGGCGGTTTAACTCCTAAGCGATATGCAACATCATTAACTACTTCCTGTAAGTATTCATCTGGTGTTGCATGATACGTCATGTTGATAATATACGGCGATAGTAGATACATTAGGAAATTAGCAGCTATTAAGAATACTACAAGACTTACTACGTTTACGTAAAATCCAGCAACTGCGAGCACTGCGTATATTATTAAGACAGATACAAATATTATCAGAAACGCAAGTAGAGCCATCGAGGTATATAGCGAAAATCTTCCAGATACTCTACTCGCTATCTTCGGTGCTACTGTACTCGCTATGAAGAGCATTAAAAAGTATCCTAAGGTAGCTAATATGATGTATATTGGATCAAATATTAGGAACATGTTTTAGAGTAGTCTTTAAGGTATTAAATCTTTTTGAGCAAAATTTTATAACCCTACGAAATAGAACAATACAATCAGATAAAATTCAAAATCAAATAACTGTGTACATCAAGCTACATTTGAATACAATGATAAATCACTTAAATAAGAAGCAACACTGTTAATGAAATATTTAAAATCATGCACAATGTGACGTCTAAAGCACAATCGTTTTAATAAGAAATTTTAGCTTAAAACTTATGAACTTAGAGGATTGCAGAAAAAAGCTTGAAGAACTCGAAAAAGCAAGGGAAGATCTATTGAAACTCGTTAGAGACATGAGAATAAACGCAACTAAGGCTATTGCCTCAATCCATGCTGGAAAAAACTATGAAGAATTCTTAAATAAAGCTTTAGAAATTATGAATAAGGTATACGAATTCAAAGACAAATTTCCAGAGATATACTACGCTATAACACACGATTCTATGCAAGAACTCGTTGAAGCTTACTTTTTCGCTAAAGCTATAAAAAACGAATTCGAATTCGACTTCAGTGAGTTAAAAGCTGAACCTTCAGCAATAGTAACTGGATTGGCGGATTTAATTGGAGAGCTGAGGAGATACGCTTTAGATAAGCTCATGAAAGGAGATTTTAAGACGGCTGAGAAGTTTATAAATTTAATGGAGAAGATGTATTTCGAGCTGATATCTTTTGGGGGTTTCCCAGACAAAATCGTTCCAGGTTTGAGACATAAGTTAGATGTGGCAAGAGCATCAATAGAGAGGACGAAATCGGATTACATCGCTGCCAAAAAATGATATGGGTAGGGATAGACGACACAGATAGTAGGAAAGGAATGTGCACGACTTATCTAGCTACGATTATAATCGAGGAGTTAGGAGATAGTGTAATTGGCTTTCCACGCTTAATAAGGCTTAATCCAACGATTCCATACAAGACGAGAGGAAACGGAGCTGTTAGCTTTTTGGTTGATACAGATAACATCGATGAACTAATTGAGATAGTAGACGAAAAGATTACGAGTTATGCTATGCTAAAAGATGAGAACACGAATCCCGGTGCTGTATTCGTTGAGCACGAAATCGCTGAAAAGTTAAAGAACTTTGCATACAAAGCTATAACAGATGTAGTAACCTTAGATGAGGCTTTACATCTCGTTGAGAAGTATTCGATAAGGTATTTAAAGTACAAAAAGGGTAGGGGAATAATAGGTGCTTTGGCTTCTGTTGGTGCAGAGCTTAGCGATTACACCTATGAACTTTTGGCATACCGTTATCCAGACAAATTCGGAAAGCCGAGGGAATACGATGAAGAAAGCTTTTTTGAGGCAGATTACGAAACGTATCCAAACACATTTGATACAGTAGACTGGTATAACGAGAGAGTTGTAGCTGTTCCAAATTCCCCATGCCCAGTTTTATTCGGAATTAGAGGGGACAGCATAAACGATATATACAAGGCTTTTAAAATGTTAAAAACTGAACCAATAGATAAGTATAAAATTTTTATAACTAATCAGGCTACCGATATGCACATATTGAGCGAAGAGGAAGTCAATGAGCTTAGAGATTACCGCTCCTACAAGCTTAAAGGTGTCGTAATCGAAGAGCCTTATGACATAGAAGGTGGGCATGTATTTTTCAAGATAAGGACGAGATTCGGTGATGTAAAATGTGCTGCATTTGAACCGACTAAGCAGTTCAGAAGTATTATCAGAATGCTTAAGAAAGGAGATTTAGTTGAGGTTTACGGTTCGATGAAAAAGCAAACGATAAATCTCGAAAAGATAAACGTAATAGAATTAGCAGATATTTACATCGAAGAAAATCCAATCTGTCCAAAATGTGGAAGGAGAATGGATTCAGCTGGAAGAAACAAGGGATTTAGATGTAAGAAGTGCAAAACGAGAGCTTTTGAGAAGATCAAAAGGAAAATAGAGAGAAAACTTGACACTGGATTTTACGAAGTTCCACCGTGTGCAAGAAGACATCTGTCAAAGCCGTTAATCAGGATGAATGTTGAGAAAAGGCATATCTTTAGATGAATTTGTTGGCTTGCGGAGCCCACGGGACATCACCAATCAGCCCCGCCGGTTCGCAAGCCTAATATTCTCTATCTTATTATGTTTAAATCTGTATCGCAGTGCTAGCGAGTTAATAATAACTGTAATAATGTTTTATCTTGTTTATCACAACGCAGTTCAAGGATAAAGCATACAGCAAAGAAGTATTTCCTTAATGTAAGAGAAGGAAAAGTACCAATAGAGAGAATCAAACTAATTCTGATTACACTACAAAATCCTTCATTAAAATTAAAACAAAGCCAAAATTTGTTATTAAAAGTTGTTTGAACTTTGGGTCGTGACACCACATTGTAGATAATTTAAATACCTTCAACAATGTTACATCACCACCGAACTTTGGCGGTAATTCAACATATTTAAATCGTCTACAATATGGTGTCACAACCTGAATTTGCAATTTAACTTATTTAAATTGTTGCCCTCATCTTTGAAGATCGAAGCTGCTGGTTCTCATTTCCCCTTTTTAATCAGGTCTCGTATCTTTTTGTTTTCTCGAAAGTATGGTTGTTGTATATCATACTTCTGCTCATTTTCGATAAATTTAAATGTTATATAACAACAAAACATTCGGTGAGTTTTATGGTTGTAAGTACGTTGGTAATTCTTGCGGCAGTTGTGATATACGTCGTCCTATACTTCACATACGGAAAGGCTTTGGAGAAGAAGGTTGTCAAAGCGGATCCAACGAGGGAGACTCCAGCCCACAAATACTACGATGGAGTTGATTACGTCCCAGCCCATCCCGTTGTTTTATACGGACACCACTTTGCGAGCATTGCGGGAGCTGGACCAATCGTCGGCCCCGCGGTTGCAATGGCTTGGGGATGGCTTCCCGGACTACTCTGGGTCTGGTTCGGAAACGTATTCATCGGTGCAGTCCACGATTACTTGGCGTTAATGAGTTCGGTCAGACACGACGGAAAATCGATACAGTGGCTCGCTGGAAATCTGATGACAAAGAGAACTGGCTATACTTTCGAGTTGTATATCTTCTTCTCGCTCATACTTGTGTTGGCGGCGTTCATGGCAGTCGTAGCTGGGATATTTGCAAAGTTGCCTGAGGTTGCCACGGCATCGATTGCGTTCATAATCGTTGCAGTCATCGTGGGAATACTCATGTATAGGGTGAAGCTGAACTTCTACATCTCAACGATCGTCGGTTTGATACTACTCGGACTCGCAATCTGGATCGGCTTCCTCTTCCCGATAAAGGCAGACTTTCAGACGTGGGTTGTCGTCCTTCTAATCTACAGCATAGTCGCATCCTCACTGCCCGTCTGGATACTTTTACAGCCGAGAGATTATCTAAACGCATACATTCTCTGGGCGGGTCTCGTCTTAGGAGGGTTAGCATTCCTAATAATCGGAAAAGATCTGACAGCTCCTGCAGTGACATCGTTTACTGCGAACGTCGTAGGAGGGAAACCTTCTCCGTTCTGGCCAACAGTCCCCCTCGTAATAGCTTGCGGTGCTCTCTCTGGCTTCCACTCCTTAGTCGGATCTGGAACTTCATCGAAACAGCTCGATAACGAACTACACGGTCTGCTCGTTGGATACGGCGGAATGTTCACAGAAGGTTTCTTGTCAACGATAGTCATCGTGTCAATAGCCGTTTACGGCTTCACTGTGTTTGCGGAATCCGGTGTCCAAATGACGCCAGATATTTGGGGAACGAGTTACGCTGTGATGGCTGTAAAGAAGGTTGGTAAAGTCGGAATATTCTCAAAAAGCTACGCTCACGGACTAAAGGATGCGTTCGGAATTCCGATAAAAATCGGTAACACATTCGCAAGTCTATGGGTTGCCGCATTCGCACTCACGACGTTGGACACCGCTACGAGGCTTGCGAGGTTCACGCTTCAAGAGATAATAGAGCCTCTAAAAGGATCGTCCGTCCAAAGAGTTCTGAGCAATAGATGGATCGCATCCCTAATTCCAGCTTTGATAGGTGCTTGGATGGCTTTGGCGAGAAGCTGGCTCATAATATGGCCGGCATTCAGCGGTATGAACCAACTCTTGGCTTCGATAGCACTGATGACAGCCGCACTATGGGTTGCGAAGGTTGCAAGACCTTCCGGAGGATGGAGACTTGCGGTGCTAATTCCAGCGATATTCCTGTGGATCACTGTCACAACGGCGATAATCTGGTTCTTAGCCGTTGTAAAGCCTTCGATTGAAGTTTCGATAATCTTAGCGGTGAGCTTGATACTGAACTTCATGCTATTCGCCGACTTCGTTTCGGCTTACAGAAGACCTTCGGAGAGCTATGTCCCCGCGTGATTTCTTAAATTTTTTGAAGGGATTTTTCGAATCGTTCAGAACCCGTTCGTTGGAATACGTAGAATTCGAACTAAGGGAACTTGAAAACGCCTTCACACTCTTACTGCTTAGCTCGCTAATCGGACTGCCATCGCCGCCAACACCGATAGTCGTGAGAATTCTGCCGCACATGGTGAGGGAGCTATACGTCATGCACATGAGAGCTACGGATGACGACGTTTTGGGTGAGATAGCCGGACTCTTCGAGATATAATGGACTTTTCGAAATTCGACGTTCTGATCCTCATAGGAAAGGGAGGAGTCGGGAAAACAACGTGCTCATCAGCCTTAGCCGTCGGTTTGGCTGAGAGAGGATACAAGACCCTTCTCGTGTCAATCGATCCGGCTCACAACTTAGGAGACGTTCTGAAGATCGATGTTGGGAAAAGAATGAAGAAAGTTAAAGAAAACCTTTACGCAGTGGAAATCGACATCGACGAAGCAGTTGGCAAATACCTTAAGGAACTTGAGGAGAGTCTGAAAAGTCTATACAGATATCTGACCGTAATAAATTTGGAAAAATACTTGGAAATCATGCGATACACACCGGGAGTTGAAGAGTATGCGATTTTGGAGGCGATCAAGGACATTCTATCAAAGAGGGGGGAATTCGACAAAATCGTATTCGACACACCTCCGACGGGTTTAACCGTGAGGATTCTCGCTTTACCAAAAACTTCTCTGATCTGGCTCGAAAAGCTGATCGAATTGAGAAGGAAAATACTCGACAGGA
>Ga0190326_1000026_pt1 | contig 21192 bp, 22 predicted proteins | sample 4870111112_MG_FD_165049 | JGI IMG/M metagenome (GOLD analysis project Ga0190326, IMG submission 165049) | Hydrothermal vent sediment bacterial communities from Southern Trench, Guaymas Basin, Mexico - 4870-11-11-12_MG | ecosystem: Environmental > Aquatic > Marine > Hydrothermal vents > Sediment ... | reverse complement strand
AGTTGATGAACTGGTGCAACAGGGTTTTAAAAACATTGACTGATAAGATAGATGAAAAATATAAAGAAGAGATAAAAGAGATTTACACAATGCTGGAATCCACGTTTCCGTTCTCTCTATGAGATTCCCCACCGCTCTAAATGTTCTTTTAGCAGGTTGGGTAACGGTTTTTCAGTTTCCGTTCTCTCTATGAGATTCTCATGTACAAAATAGGAACTGAAATCGAAACAATTATTGATGAGTTTCCGTTCTCTCTATGAGATTCCCCAAATACGGGATTTCTAAGGCAAATGTTGGTTCTATACATCCAAGGTTTCCGTTCTCTCTATGAGATTCCAGCGATTTACTAAGTTACATGTTCTGCGATATACAAACATACTGTTTCCGTTCTCTCTATGAGATTCACTGAAATCGAAACGACTCTCGAAGAGAGAACTTGCGATGATTGGTTTCCGTTCTCTCTATGAGATTCGAATGGATGATGGATTACAGCAACATCCCGTGGGAAAGAGGTATACGCACAGTTTCCGTTCTCTTTATGAGATTCTAGACTATATAGGGAAACCGGGACAAAGGAGGAAACAGATTATTACAAAGTTTCCGTTCTCTTTATGAGATTCAGAAAAATCGAAAGGGTTGAGGGAGAAGTTGGAAAGGTTGAAGAGTTTCCGTTCTCTTTATGAGATTCCCCCAAGACATAGACTTAGACGACCCACCATGCCTCACTATGTTGTTTCCGTTCTCTTTATGAGATTCGTGAGTAAGAAGAGCAACAGTGTAGAGTTTACTATTGATTTACCGTTTCCGTTCTCTTTATGAGATTCCAGATGCGAGGGCATGTGCTCTCTCAAGTGGTGATAGACACATCGGGTTTCCGTTCTCTTTATGAGATTCTCCTAAATGAGCTTAAAGAGAGGGAAAAGGTCATCGAGGAGCTTCGGTTTCCGTTCTCTTTATGAGATTCAAAGACTACAGATCACAGGAAATTCAGAGACTCGTTAAGACTCAAGTGTTTCCGTTCTCTTTATGAGATTCTTAGAAGTAGATTACGTTGTGGTTGGTGGGGTAAAGTACGCAAGTTTCCGTTCTCTTTATGAGATTCTACAGAAAGGAGAAGTCGAACCGTTTGAGTTGTAACAATGTATGTTTCCGTTCTCTTTATGAGATTCCGAATCTCAAATTCGAGGTTTTATAGTGTTAACGAGATTTACACGGTTCTTGTATATAATTGTATTGGTTACCTATCTAACTCGATGACACTATATAAAGAGCAACCAATCGTAGTATTAAGCCGTTCTCGCTTAACGGAACTTAGTAAACTCCTACACATTTTTATAAACCACTCAAACCATCTAAAAACAAGATTAAATCCATTTAATTAATCCATTGCGAACTACAACGTTGCATCTTACCTTATAAAAATATCCAAACGCAAAGCCCATTTGATAAAACCAAATCTTACACACAGAAAATCACACTAATAAAATAATTAAAAGAATATCATTCAAATTCATTCAACAAATTAGACTATACAAATGCCGTATGTATAAATACCTCAGCGAATGAAATAAAGTAAAGCTATAACAACGCATACCCAAGCTTAGAAGGTAAAACCAATCCAATCTAAACGAACTCCAAGCAAAAACTCGATTTTTAAACTTCTGAAAACCATTCGGACTTCTGAAAAATTATCAGATGGTAAAACACAAGTGATATATACGTTCTAATTCACAAAATTCAAACGTGAAGATTCTCGTTGCAACAGTCGGTGGCACAGCCGAACCAATCTTAATATCTGCAAGGAAGATCGGCTTTGATAAGGTTATTCTCATACCGGGAAAACCCGCAAAAGAAATATTCGGAGATAAAGCAGTAGAAGGTAAACCAAACCCTATCGAAGTTGCTAAAGAGATTAAAAAGAAGTTGGAAAATTTCGGTGCTGAAGTAGAAATTCAAGCCGTAGATCCATTTAACTTCGAGGAGTGCTGTATTGAAACCCTGAAAATCCTCGAAAGCGTAAAATCTTTGGGTGAAGTTTACGTGAGCGTTACGGGCGGAACTAAAGTCCAATCCATAGCAGTATCTTGTGCATCTTTCATAGCGGGATGTAAGGTCATATACGTCCAAGAGTTAAAAAACGGTGCTGAACTGGTTGAAATTCCATACAATTTAGCACAATTTGACCGCCTTTCTAAAGTCAAAAAAGAAGTTATAAGGGTTTTGGAAGACGGGGATAGTTCGATAGAGATCGCTGAAAAGTTGGGCATTAGCAAGAAAACCGCATCCCAATATCTGAGAGAGTTGAAAGAATATGGTCTGTTAGAAGCTTCAAACGGTAAGGTTAAGAGGTACAAGCTTACTTTCTTGGGTAGATTGTGTAAGGCAAGGTGGAGTATTTGATAGGGGGTGTAATTAAATGATAAATATGAGTAAAGATCAGAAAACGATTATCGCAGCACTTCTTCATGACATTGGTAAGATTGCTGAGAGGTTTGGAAAAAGGGGTAACCATGCCGAACTCACCAAAAAGATTCTTGAAGAATTCGATGATGAGTTAGCGGAGATAGCATATGGACATCATAGTAGCGGAAAATTAAACACGCTTTCGAAGGTTAGAAAAGAACTCAGGAAATATGCGGAAATTGTATGTAAAGCCGATAACGTCTCTGCTGGGATTGAAAGAGAAAGCGTTAGTAAGAGCTCTCTTAAGGAGTGGGCTTCCAGAAGTAGAAAAGAGAGGCCAATTCTCAGCATCCTTTCGACAATAGATGTAGGCAAAGGCAATTCTACTGAGAAATACTTTTATGTGAGAGAATTAACACTTGAACCGTATTATCTCCGACCAAAGTCAATAGAAGAAGCAGGAGTGGATTACGGATTCTACTACAAACTCGTAGAAGATTTGAGAAGGGTTTTTGATTCAGAGATGAGTTTCGAGAAATTGTTGTTCACGATTTCAAATGTCTTAAAGAGATACACCTTTTTCGTTCCAGCAGATACATTCGAAAGGGAAGATGGAACTATCCCTATTCCTGATACTTCCCTTTATGAACATCTCAGACTTACGTCAATGTTCGCTTGCACCATGCTCGTAAACGAAAGGAAATTCTTGCTCGTGAGAGGTGATGTATCTGGTCTTCAGAAGTTTATAGCGAAAATATCGTCAAAGAAGGCTTTAAGATTTCTAAAAGGTAGGTCGTTCTTTTTAGAACTTTTAACCCTCGCAGCTGCATTCAGAATATGTAAAGAACTTGGTGTCCCGCCGACCCAAATACTATCAGCTACAGCTGGTAATTTTACAATAATTGCACCAGCAAATGACGAGACAAAAAACAAGCTTTTAGAACTGTCAAAGGAGTTAAATAGGGAACTGTTGCCCTATGGGTTATACATAGCTCTTGCTTGGATAGAAAAAAGCTATGAAGAAGCGAAAGACTTTGAAAAAGTTATTAGTGATGTGGAGGAAGCCGTAGAAGTAAAAAAATTTAGGAAATACTCGGAGCTGATCCCTGAGGACTATGATAGCGTGTTTTTCCCCGATAGCGGAAAGATTGCTTGCGATGTTTGTGATACACTCGTCAATGACGAGGAGATTGTCGAGTTAGGTGAAGGGGAGGATAAACTGAATGTTTGCAAGAGGTGTAAGATGATGTACGATCTTTCAGAGAAGCTAATACAGGTAGCGAGAATAGTAGAAGAGGCTGAAAAAGGAAAGGCAAAAGTATACGTTGGGCTATACGAGGATGGTTCTGGCGATGTTAACATATTTGGTATAGGTTTCAAGCTTGAAAACATATCAGAGAACTTAACAGATGCTGATTACGTTTTTACAGTAAACGATGTGGTCTTTCTCGAAGACATCTTTCTTGAATCTGGAATTGGCTGTGGTTTTAGGTTCTTTAACGTCCACGTCAGAGATACGAGCGTGGATAGACTCGCTAACGCTTCTGAAGGTGCTAAATACTTGGGTATCCTCAAAATGGATGGAGATGACATGGGTAAAATCTTCAGAGAAGGCGTCAGAAATTGGTGGGCAAAGAAATTGAGCGTTAATCCAGATAAAATTGGTAAGATGACGCCAGCGAGGTACGCAACATTAAGCTCATTGCTTGAAATATTCTTCGGTTTCTGCGTGAACGAAATCTGTAGAAGGGGCTCTTTCTTCACCAAGGAAAAGTATTCGAAAGATCCTCAGGTGTACGTAGTTTTCAGTGGAGGAGACGATATATTCGTACTGGGTCCATGGGATCAAATAGTCGATCTTGCCGTTAAGATAGGAGAAGAGTACGCTATTTTCACAGCTAACCCTAACGTAACAATCTCCGCTGCGGTTACGATAGTTAGGAAAAAGTTTCCCGTGTACAAATCGTACTTTACTACGCTTGAATCGCTCGAAGAGGCGAAAACTCTTGAAGGTAAGTCTGCAATATCACTCTTCGGTGGGAAATTAAAATTCAAAGCTCTTAACGAAGTACGAGAATTAACCAACTTCCTTTTCAAACAGATCAGCAATAAGAGGCTTCCGAGATCGATAATTTTCGCTTTACTCCATTGTTTAAACTCAAATGGGAAGTATAGGCAGAAATGGGGGTCTAAATACGTTATAGCGAGATTCATGGAAAGATACAAAGATGTAGATTTAAGGAAACTTGACAAAGCCTTGGATGATGCGTTTGCTTCTAACAATTTATCTCCTTTACTTGTATCCCTCCGATGGGTTGAGTTGTTAACTCGTTCGGAGGTGGGAGTGTGAAGGTTGAGTTTGGTAAGATTTTAGACGATCCAGCAACGCTTGAAAGAGAAGCTGAAAGACTTGGAAGGAGAGTTTGCGAAAAGGAAAGGCAGGTTAGGATGATGTATGAAACTGTTCTGAAGAGTCCAGACCTTGCGATGGTAAAGCCACGACTGAAATACCAAGCAGCGAGGCATAAAGATCTCATAAGTCTCGTAAACGTAGTTGATAAGCTTGTCGATGAGGTGAGGAAAAGAGGACCAGTTGGTAGTGAAGAATTCGAAACTGCTAGAGAGAGGTTACTGAACTTCCTCGAAGCTGTCGTTGCTTATGCTCGCTATTACAGGGCACAAGAGAGGGGATACGAGAGGTGGTCGCTATGAAGTTCTTAGGCTTTATTAAGATTAGCAGTAACTTGAGGGTTTTAACTGGACTTCATATAGGAGGAAGCACGGGAGGTATAGCGATTGGTGCTACTGACAATCCCGTAATAAAGGGAGCTGACGGAAAACCGTACATACCCGGTTCTTCACTGAAAGGTAAGATTAGAAGCTTGCTCGAACTTGCCGAGGGTTTACCAATCTGTAATAAATTGGGTAGGCACGAGTGCGTAAGTAAGAGCAAATGTGAAGGATGCGATAGCAAAACGGATTGTGAATATGCTAAAAGCGGTTATACAGGTGAGGCTTGTGACCTCTGTATAGTTTTTGGCAGGGCTGGAGAATATAAAACAAATGAAGGACCGACAAGAGTGATATTTAGAGACTGCAAGATCAACGAAGAGTTGAGTGATAAAGAGGCGAGAAAAGCTGGTTATACTGAGATAAAATACGAGAATGCCATAAACAGAATAACCTCAAAAGTTGAGTACGGACTGAGAGATTCTGAGAGGGTTTTACCTGGAACAGTTTTTGATGTTGAAATACTCTACAGGGTCTTCGATGCAGATACAAACGGAGCTGAGCTTAGTGATATCAAAAGCCTCGAAAACCTCCCAGATCCGTTAAAGAAGAGGTTAGGACTGATAATAAAGGGTATGAAATTGCTCGAAGAGGACTACCTCGGAGGTTGCGGAACAAGAGGTTATGGAAAGATCAAATTTGAAAACTTTAAGATTGAAGTTCTTCCAACCGATTACTTCGTTAAAGGTGGCGAACCAATAAAGATTTTTGAGAGTGAGCTTAAGGAGGCGAAGATTTGATGAAGCTAAGAATGTACAAATTATACTTCGAGACACCGCTTAAGCTTAAACCAGAGATCGAGGGGAGGTCTATACTAAAACCTGACATGCTTCCCAAATCTGACACAATATTTGCGGCAGTAGCCAACGTTATAGCAGAAGTAGATGGAATTAAAGCGTTAGAGGAATTCTGTAGCAGTAATCCAAGGTTTTCGTCAGCTTTTCCATTCTACAAAGATAAGTTGTTCTTTCCCAAACCTCTTAAACCTTTAACAGAAGTTGAGTGTGATAAAGAGTTACGCAAGGAATGGAAAAAGAAAATTTGGGTAGAGCATGAACTTTTGAAGAACCCAAAAGCTGTGTTTGATGCTATAAAGCGTAAATACGAAGAAGGGGGATCAGGAGCGTTTATAGCAAAAGGCGAAATTTCAAAGTTCTATGAGGTAAATGAAGTTGTAAGAAATACCAAACATCGAATAAATGAGCAAACCCAAATCTTTACAGTTTATACGCTAAGCTTCGCGAAGAATTCTGGATTGTTTTTCTTGTATTCGGGCGATGTAAATATAGATGAAGCCGTAAAAATTTTGGGGGAGGAAGGACTGGGTGGAGGTAGAACAGTAGGATACGGAAAGTTCAGAGTTAGAGAGGTAGATTATTTGTGGAATATTTCGGGTAGATGGAGCCTACTGCTATCCTTATGTTTACCAGAAAAGTCGGAAGTTAGATGCTTGAAAGATGCTTACTACTCTCTCCTTGAAAGGGATGGTTGGACTAACAGTAGTAGAAAGAGGAGAAGAAGAGTTCTTGCAGAGGGTTCAGTAATTCCAGAAAAAATAGAAGGTAGAATGTTAGAGGAATATATTGATGGTATTAAAATTTATAGAAACTATTTAGCTCTAACTCTGCCGATGGGGTGGTGGAATTGATTCTTCGCGTGGTTTCTCCCACTCATATTGGTTCTGGTGATAAACTCACAAGGATCGACTACATTCACAGAAACGGTAAGATTAGAATAATAGACTACGAAAAAGCGTGGAACGAAAACGAAAAGATTAGAAAGATGATAGAAGCTGGAAGATTCGATCCACGAATGGCTTCTAACTACTATAAGTACGAAGTGGATGCATTCTGTAAACCAGAGGGGGATATACTTGAGCATATCAAGATTCTCGGAAGACCGTATATACCGGGATCGTCTGTAAAGGGAGCTGTAAGAACAGCACTACTGTGGAAGTACCTAAAAGATAAGAACTTAAAGGTCAAAAGCAAAGAAGAACTTAGGAGAGTGGAGAAGGAGTTTTTTGCATCACATAGCGGAGATTTAATGAGATTTTTCTTAGTTAGAGACAGCAAACCAGCTGAGATCGAAAGCCTTGGAATATACGAAACAATAATACTTAGTGAGAGAGATAGGCAATTGGAAGAAAAGGCATTGAAAAGTGGGAGAACACTCAATATATATACAGAATCGCTAAAACCTGATACTAAGCTGGAGATAGACATAAAGGTCAATAACAAGAATTTGAAAGATTGGATGGATAAGCTCTCAGAGTTCTCGAAATTTGTGTTGTCTATAGATAGAAAATTTTTCGAAGATAGAAACGATGGAAGATTCGACAGAATCCTTAAATTTATAGACGAAATCGAAAGTAAGCTTAATTCTGGGAGAATCCTATTTAGGTTAGGTTTTTCGACTGGATGGCTATGGAAAACTGTCGGTTCGCTTTTAACGAGGGAGGAAAGACTTGAGATTGCTAAGAAACTCAGACTTAGTAGAAAATTCGGGAGCGACTTTCCAAAAACTCGGAGAGTAATTGTTGACTATGAAAAATCCAGCAGGACATATAAATGGCTTCCAGGTTGGTTAGAAATAATTGACAGCTGAGGTATTGTATCTCAATGGGTTACACTCATAAGAAATGATTTTTAGAGTTATATTGGGAGGATAGATATGGCAACGCTTGTATCTGCTTTAGGGACGAGTCCGATGGTTGTTACAGAAACTATAGACGAGCTTAGAAAGAGAGGAGTTAAGATCGACAGAATAGTAGTTCTCACAACACGAGATCCGAGGATCGAGGTTTCGTACTACGCCTTAGCATTAGACCTCAGGTGGAGCTACGGAGATGTAGAGTTAAAGAGAGTAGAGCTACCATTTAGCGACATAAAATCTCAGGAGGATCACGACGAATTCGTTAGAATAGCCAAAGAAGTTATTGATGAGGAGATGAAGAGTGGGAGGGAGGTAATAGTTTCTGTAGCTGGTGGTAGGAAGACGATGGGTGTTGGACTTTACAAGGCTGGTTCGGATGTTGGTGTTAGGGATTTTTACCACGTGATTGCGGAAGGAGTTGCGGGAACATCGGATTTCTTAAAGAATTTAATGATGTACGATCTGAAATCGATTTACGAAGGTAAGGTAGAAGCTCCCGAAACTCTAAAGAATTTAATAGCTTGGGAGATGCATCGCCCCGACTTAAAGGTTCATCTGATAAAAGTTTAAACTTTTTGCTTAATTATTTTTGATTTCACGATAACTTCTAAATTGTCGTGATTCGTTTTAGTTTGTTGTGCGTATTCTAACAAATCTGAAATTTATTGTTTGAAGTACTAAAATACTCTGACCTCCTCCTCGCTTTGAACAGTAGTTCTGAAAGTAAAATATTTGGCAATCAAATAAAAATCATGATAACCCAATTTAGGTTAACTTAATTGCCAACCTTCGAAACTACTGTAAATGACAAAGCTTGGATTGATTTTGTATGCTTTTTATTGAATGCAAGACGGATAAACTTCTCGTCTTTAAGTTAGGAGAGTAATGTGTTAGATGTGCTGTAACAAATTAAAAGTCAGCAAAGATTCATGTGGACTTGTTGATGAAGATCCAACAAAAACGAGAACTTGAAAATGCTGTTGTTTCTAATAATCATGGATAAAATTTGAATGTTGGTTAATTCGGACAGCTAAAATTTTAGGTATTGATTTAAAAAATTTTGGACTCCCAAGCGATCCAGTTACTCTAAGTCAAAACCATCCAAGGGTTAATGAACTATTCAAAGCGTTTACGCTAAATAATTTTATTTGAATTATCACTAAAAAATTTAATTTTAAAACTATTTCACAAATGAATTGAAGAATTTCAACAACTATTTACAAAATCATCACTCTCTTTGATTAAAAATTAAATTTTATAAATTCTAAGATATTTTAGATTTCTATGTAAATTGTTTTTGAACGAAATCTTTTTAATCATTTTTGCTAAGATAATACTGAGCGCGGGTAGTCTAGCCTGGTAGGACAACGCCCTTCCGAGGCGTTAGCCCGGGTTCAAATCCCGGCCCGCGCACTCATTCTTTCCACTCCGAAGCTATGAAGCGTCTGCAAGCTATGAAGGAGTGGTCCCAGACGGGGGATCACTTCAAAATATTATACGCTTCTTTTAAGATTTTACAGCCCTCTTCAAACTTCTCTACAGCCTTACCGAGTAGATTTGACACTTCTGGATTTGAGTCTTTTAACTTTTCGATCCACTCCTTGTACTTCTGAATGTGTTCTTCGTTGTGTTCAATCCAATGTTCAAGCAAAACTCTTATCTTCTCCATGATTACAGTATAAACCTTAAGCTATAAATTTCTAACTTTATCCATAATGTTTACGAGCTTTTCCAATGAATCTACTAAAACCTTTATGTCTGCAACGTTCTCAGAATTGATAATCATCTCACAGATTTTTATTGCAGATTTCTCGACGATACGTACTAAAGAATCTTCTCCAACATCGACTTTTAGTATTTTTTCCTCTTTTTTCTCCTCTACTTCTTTTTCTTGTTTTTTTGCTTCTATATCTTTAAGTTTGCTTTCAAATACAGCTTCTCTTCCGCAAGAAGGACAGAAGATCTTACCATCCTTTTCAAATAAAGGCATTTTACATTCAGGACAGTGATATGCAAGCATCTTAGCACCTTTATAAAGCAGTTCGACTGCTTCCGAAATTTTTTTATCACTCACATGTTTACATTAGCATCGAAGGTATTAAACATTTTTCAGAGGTGATAAATATGAAAAAAGTGCCTGAAAGTGTGATAGATATTCTAGATCGAATAATGACAGACGAGTCCGTGCCAAGAAATATTAGGAGAATGGCAAGTGAAATTAAGGAGAGGCTTTTAAAAGCTGAAAACGTTGCTGTAGAAGCGGCATCCGCGATTTCTTTGCTTGAAGAGGTTTCAGCAGATCCAAATATACCAATGCATGTCAGGACGATGATATGGAACTTAACTAGTCAACTTGAGAGGATAGCCGTTGAAGAATAAAAGGGAGTTGATAAGAAAGGTAATCCACTTTTCAGGTTTGTCGTACCTACCGGTGTATATCTACTTCGGAAGGGATTTCGTCCTTTTATGTGTAATAATAATATTTTTTATTGTATTGTTTTTGGAGATTTTAAGGCTCAAATACGGATTTTTTTCATCAATTGTAAGAAATTACGAAAAACGTAAAATCGGAGCACATATATACTTTGGAATCGCTACAATCTTTATTACATCGATATTTCCGAAAGACACATGTATATCAGCAGTTACGATAGCTATTTTAGGTGATGGAGTAGCGGGAATTTTAAAAAATTTGAGTTTAAGAGCACTTTCAAGCATTTCTATGCTGATAGTTTCTTTAATTGCTTGCATCGTTTTGATGAACTTTGGAGTAAAGATAATTCCAGCATTTTTTGCTTGTGTTGCGGCAACACTGATTGAAAGGATTGAAAAAATCGGAAAATACTACATAAACGATAATTTAACGGTGCCAATAACCTCTGCCTTTACATACGAATTAGCAAAGTATATCATCCAACAATAACTTTAAAAGATATGGACTCCAAGGAGGCTCTATCTATTTCAAGAGAAGTCGCTAAAAGAGTAAAAAAAGCAGTCAACTCCATTGAAATTTCGAAAAGAAATTTAAACGTTGGAATGGGAAAAGACGGAACTCCTACAAAGCTTGTCGATCGAGTTGCTGAGGAGGCAGCGTTTGAAGTGTTGAAAAGGGAAAGGGTTACAATTGTTAGTGAAGAGGCTGGTGTAGTTGGGGAAGGAGATGTAGTTGTAGCCTTAGATCCACTAGATGGAACTTTTAATGCTACAAGAGGCATACCAATATATTCGGTTAGTTTATGTTTTTCAGATTCGTTTAAACTCAAAGATACGTTCTTTGGTTACGTTTACAATTTGGCAACATCAACTGAATACTATGCAGACGTTTCAGCTTATAAAAATGGAAATAGTATAAGGGTTAGTGACAACGACTCCCTTTACTGTAACGCGATAGTTTACTATCCTAAGGGTTTACATCCGTTTAAAAGAATTAGAGTTTTTGGAAGTGCAGCTTTAGAGGTTTGTTTTGTTGCGGACGGATCTTTTGACTGTTTCATAGATGTAAGAGGTCATTTGAGAGTTTACGACATATCAGCTGGGGTGTACATAGCAGAAAGAGCTGGTGCAGTTGTATCTGATGATAGGGGTATGTCGATTAAAGATAAGAAGATCGATATGGAGGAGAGGTTTAAAATAGTTGTAGCAAATAAAAACCTACACAAAAAGCTCATAGATACAGTGGTGAAAAGATGAAAGTAGCAGTAGTCTACAAGAGTAAAGACATACTTAGGAATGTTGTAGAATACCTAAAAAACAAAGGAATAGATTTTAAAACGTTCGAGAAACCTTGTAACGAACTGGAAGATTTCGACTTCATAATCAGCATAGGTGGTGATGGAACAATTTTGAGAATTCTACAAGAAGTAAAAAAGTGTCCACCGATATTTGGAATAAACATAGGGAGAATTGGACTTTTAACACACTCAAATCCAAACAACTTTAAAGAGAGATTAGATTTTGCCGTAAAAAACTTTGAAGTTGAGGAGTTTATGAGGCTCAGTTGTAAAATAAAAAACAGTGAATTGCTAGCGTTGAACGAGATAGCTATTTTTAATACAGAAGTTGCAAAACTGATAACTGTAGACGTTGAAGTCGATGGGATAAAAATTGATAAAATAAGGTGTGATGGTTTAATAGTTTCAACCCAAATAGGTTCAACTGGTTATGCCTTTTCAAGTGGAGGGCCTATTATCGATCCCTATCTTGAATCCATTTTGATTACACCAGTCGCTCCTTTTCGATTTGGTTGGAAACCTTGGGTTTTTAGATCTGACAGAGTTGTAGGAGTTAACGCCGACAAGGACGTTTACGTAATCGCAGATGGTCAGAAGAAGTTAAAAACAAACGAGAAGATAATTATAAGAAAATCAAAATATCCAGCGTTATTCTTCAAGAAGAACAGAATTGATGAATTATCGAAGAAGGTAAAACTAATAGAATAGCTATTCAATTATTTCAACCCTATTCATCTCTCTTAAGTAACCATATGGAATTCCAAGTTCTTTTGCCCTTCTTTTCAAGTTTTTGTCATTTGTTATTAAATAGCAGTTAAACCTCCTTGCAACTTCTAATAAAGCTGAATCACCCTTTTCCATACTATCTACAACTTCTATTTTACCACTCTCTATAATCTTTAGGGCAAATTTAGCTGCTATTCTCTCTTTTCCAGTTAAACTGTTTTCTAAGCTTTTTAATTCGTTTAAAACACTTTTAGGTATTATAAATTTAGAGAATCCAAGATCTCTAAGCTGTGTTAGGACATCTACTCGCTTTAGATATATGTACATTAAGATGTTCGTATCTAATACAGCACATCTCATTTAATAACTCCAGCACCTATTAGCCTCCATCTACCTCCAACTCTTCTACTTACTGCAACTCTCCAACCCTCTTCAGCACACACAGGTCTCCTAAGCTTTACTTCAACTACATCATCCCTTACTGATGTTACAGTTCCCAGAGTTATAGCAGTTCCAACGGCAAGCATTAACGGTTCGTTCATCTGTATCTTTTCAACCTTTACCTCCTGCTCTAACCCAACAACTCTTTCGAGTAGTTGAACTTCCATAGTAAAGTCAAATAAGACATCTGGAAGTTCATTTGGCAAGCCTAAGACGTTTCCAACTAACGCATCGCTTTTAGTAAGTAATGGGTCAAGCTTTGTTGCAACGCCTATTAATCCACCGGGAGTTGCCTCCTCAACAAACCTTCCAGAAGCCATTATACTCTGAACTTCTGAGCTTATAGGATTCCATTTATCTGATTTTTTGTCTCTTATGCCCGGTCTAATCTCTATTTCATCTCCTACTCTAATTCTGCCTCTGAGTAGGCTACCTCCTACCACACCGCCTAATAATTTTTCTGGTGGAGTTCCCGGTTTGTTTACATCGAAGCTTCTCGCTATAAACATGAGTGGTGGAGATTGGAGATCTCTTTCTGGCGTTGGAATGGTTTCTTCTATTGCTTCAATTATTGCATCGATATTTATCTTCTGCTGTGCAGAAATAGGAATTATTGGAGCGTTTTCTGCTATTGTGCCTTTAACAAACTCCTTTATTTCTTTATAGTTTTCCAGAACTCTTTCCTTGCTTACGATGTCTATCTTATTCTGTGCTATGACGATCTTGTCAACGCCTATTATCTCTAAAGCCATTAGATGTTCCTTTGTTTGAGGGCGGGGACACTTCTCGTTGGCAGCGATTACTAAAACTGCTCCATCCATTAAAGCTGCACCACTTAGCATTGTAGCCATTAGCATCTCATGCCCGGGACTGTCAACGAAGCTAACGGTTCTTAGAATTTCCGTTTCAATTCCATGAATTGGGCAGTACTCCTCGGTTGTATACGCTTGAGGAGGCTCGCATTCTGGACATTTTCTAAAAGTCGCATCAGCATAACCTAATTTTATAGAAATACCTCTCTTTATTTCTTCGCTATGCCTATCAGTCCAAACACCACTTAAGGCTGCAACAAGTGTTGTTTTACCATGATCTACATGACCGACTAAACCTATATTGACTTCTGGAAGTGGAACTTCACCCATAATCTAAGGATTTAAAGAAGTAATATTTAAGCTTTGAGTGTTGAGATTTTAGATTAGTTAATAATAGATGATTTTAAAATGGTTTAAAAGTGGAAATGCTAATTTTTATTAATTTATTTTATTTAAAATATTAATAGTTGATTCCACTGTTACAGTGCACATCCAACAGGTCGTGACACCACATTGTGGATACTTCATCAGCGTTGCATCACAACCAAGGGTTCTTTTATAAAGATTTCAGAATATTCGGGGCGTGTTAACTTAAGGGCACAAGCTTTATGCTTTTCGCACTGGTCGTGACGCTACATCGTAGCCGATTTAAATACTTTATCAACAATGTTGCATCACTACCTTCGCACTAAGTTAACACGTCCTGTAGGCAAATGCTTAATTTTTTATTAGCTTAAAATCACGTAATGAAAACTAAAGGTGCTATATACGAGAGAAAGCTAATAGAAGAACTCTGGAGTAAAGGATTTGCTGCGATAAGGGTTGCTGGAAGTGGTTTAATAAAATTCTCTCCAGATATAGTTGCTGGAAATGGTAGGAGATATTTAGCGATAGAAGTTAAAATGAGGAAATCTCTACCTCTCTATTTATCTAAGACAGAAATTGAAGAATTAAAAACTTTTGCAAACAAATTCGGTGCTGAAGCATATATTGCTTTAAAACTCCCTAGAATGGACTGGAAGTTCTTTAAATTAGAATTTCTCAAAGAATCCAAAGCTGGATATAAAGTAGATGATGAAAACTATGGCATGGGATTGAGCTTGGATGAAGTAGTTGGTAAATACGTTCAAAAAAGACTTGAATAGTAAAACTAATCATTTCAAAAATACTACTCTAATCGATGAAAGTGTACGATACTATGACAAAAGATTACGTTGAGCTAAAGCTTGGCGATGTCGTTAAGATGTACGTGTGTGGGATAACTGCTTACGATTATTCACACATAGGTCATGCAAGAAATGCAGTGTTCTTTGATACCGTTAGAAGATTCTTAGAGTTTAAGGGGCATAAAGTTATCTTTGTGCAAAACTTTACAGATATCGATGATAAGATAATCAAAAAAGCATTAGAAACGAAAAAAACGGCAAAAGAAGTTTCAGAATACTTTATAGCTGAATACATAAGAGATATAAGTGCTTTAAATGTAAAAACGACATTTGCACCAAAGGTTACAGATCACATAGACGATATAATCAAAGCCGTGGAATTACTAATTGAGAAGGGTTTTGCGTATGAGGTTAAGGGTTATTACGGTTACGATGTCTACTTCCACGTGCCAGCATTTGAAAGTTATGGGAAACTGTCAGGTTACAGCTTAGAAGAGCTAAACAGACATAGAATTGAACCAGATGAAAGGAAAAAGGATGTAAAAGATTTCGCTTTGTGGAAATCAGCTAAAGAAGAAGATTTCAAAGCAAAATCGTATTTTGAGTCGCCTTGGGGCTTAGGAAGGCCGGGATGGCATATAGAGTGCAGTGTTTTATCTGCTAAGTATCTTGGAGTTCCGTTCGATATACACGGTGGCGGAAGGGATTTGATATTTCCACATCATGAAAACGAAAGAGCACAGAGTTATGCCTTATTCAGCGTTGAACCAGTTAAATACTGGATTCACAACGACTTCGTTACCGTTAACGGAGAGAAGATGAGTAAAAGCTTGGGAAACATAGTTCGAATCAGAGATGTTTTAAGTAGATACAGTGGGGAGGTTTTGAGGTATTTTCTGCTTTCATCCCATTACAGAAGTCCGTTGAATTACTCCGAGGAGAATTTAAAAGCTGCTAAGAAGGCCTATGATTACCTGTTGAACACGTTAACTGCAATCGATATGGAGATTTCGTATCTGAAAACCTTTGGCGTTGATAGAGAGAGTTTCACATATACAAGTTATCTCGATAAGTTCATCAAAGCCATGGAAGACGACTTCAATACAGCTAAAGCGATTGCAGTTATGCACGAATTTGCATCTTACTTAAACAAGAACGTATACTCGATGGATCTAAAATCTCTGGAGAAAGCTTTCAAGGAGTTTAAGACTATGGGATGGATCTTGGGGTTATTTGAAAACTACAAGAGAGTTCCCGTACTACCAGAACAAGATGTAAAGAAAATAGTTGAAAGGGAAAATGCGAGAAAGAATAAGATGTTCGATATCGCAGATAAAATAAGAGATGAGTTTAGGAGCAGAGGCATATACTTAATAGACACACCAAAAGGTACGAGATGGAGAACCTAGGGTTAAGAATTAAATAGTTCTTTATGAGGAGTTTTGTTAATGATATCTTTCATTGAAATAGAAAACTTTAGAGGAGTCGCTAAGGGTAGAATAGATGGATTTACACGGTTAAACATTTTTATTGGTAAGAATAACACTGGAAAGTCCACGATTCTTGAAGCCTTAGCTATTGCTTTAGATCCAGAGTTAATACCAAGTATTGTTAAAAGAAGAGGTTGGCATGGTATAGTTACTGTTTTATCGATTTTCAGATTAGAAAATATTAACAAAAATATAAAAATTTCTATTGATGATCGAGTTGTATCCATAGAAGCTATAGTACCCCATATAGATAAAATAGAATTTTTGATAAAAACTCATAAATTTTCTGAAAAAATATTATCGTTGAATCTGGACATTTCAAAAAACAGAAAAAAGAAAAGCTTTACATGTTATTTTGATTCTAAAGGAGAATATAAATTAATATACCAAACAAAAACGGAATTATTATCTGGAGAGAATGTGATATTCGTTGACAATAGATCTATTTACAATCAGACACCTTTAGATGCTTATAATTCCATTTTTAAGCATGGCTATAAAGCTCATGAAAGATTAATTAAGGTAATAAACACAGTATATCCCGAAATCAGAGATATAAGGTTATTCTCCGAGGAAGTTGGACTTGAAGTAATCTACGAACGTGGAAGAGTTCCGTTTTTTGCAATGGGTGATGGTTTCAAATCTGCTTACGTTTACTTAGCATACCTTACAAGCATAGAAGGCGGGTACATCCTCTGTGAAGAACCAGAAAATTATCAGCATCCATCTTCGAGAAAATTAATAGTAAAAGGTATAATCGAAGCCGCAAAGAGAAATCAGATATTCATAAGTACTCACAGCTTAGAGCTAATAGACGACATACTTGCAGAAGCTCAGGATATAGATATACGGTTTTTTGTCCCCAACTTAGATGAAAATGGAATACTAACGTATCATTCATTTGACAAAGAAGAAGCCGAATTCAGAAGAAAGGAGTTAGAAGCAGATCTGAGGGGTTAAGATGTATTTACTCCTCTGTGAGGGAACTGTAGATATGGAGTTTTTAACAAAGTTACTGATAAACTGCTATAATTTTAGACGAAAAGCTGTGAAAGAAGACTATTTAGATTTAAAACTTGGCGTTAGATGGAGAAAGTTCAAAGTCGTTGAAGGAGATCACGAAATCGTGATATCTTATCCACCAGGCGGTGGTTCTAAAACAGTAATTAAGACTGTAAGAACAAAAAGTCAAATTAAGTATTGGCTGTCAAAAAACTTGTCAAAGCTTGGGATTGCCATAGATATCGATGAGAGAAAAAGCGTTCAGGATTTGATAAGTTCAATTGAACAATCCTTAAAGAGTGAATACGGAGATGAAAACATAACAAGACACGGAAATTACTCGTTTAAGTGCAAATTAAATGAACATGAGTTCTACATAACGGTAATACCACTTGGAGATCTAGCAATATCGAATAAACTTGGATTTGATGTTTCTCAGCATGAACTAGAGGATTTAATACTCGACTTAGCTTTTGAAAATGAATTTTACAGCCGTGTATTAAACCAAGCAGTAGAGTTTTACAAGGAGAAGAAAAATGAAAATCCAAACCAAAAACCAATCGTAAAAATACTTGAAGCATTTTCAAGTGATATAGATAATGGTATTTACGAATTGATTTCAAACCTGTTCAGGAATTTCAATAGGGATGCTCTACCAGATTATTTACTTGAAAGTATTGATGAATTCTTAAGATAATTATGTTAAAGTATGATTCAAATTTAAAATTTAAGTTAAAGAAACTTGAAAAATTTATAAAAGAAAAAGGTAAAAGAGGTGTGGTAATCGCATTTTCCGGTGGTGTTGACAGTGCTACACTTGCATTCCTAAGCAAACGAGTAGTTAGTAGAGTAATAGCTGTGACGGTAAAATCTGAAATCGTTCCGAAGTATGAGTTAAAAGATGCAGAGAGAATAGCCAATGAAATCGATATAGAGCATTGTATAATCAACGTAGATATCTTGTCAAATAAAGATTTTACAAAAAATTCGAGAAATAGATGCTACATCTGCAAGAAGATCATGATAAAAGCCATTAAATCCTTTGCTAAGAGTTTAAAGATTGATACTATCTTTGATGGAACGAATTTAAGCGACTTGAAATTCGATAGACCGGGGTATAGGGCTATTGTTGAAGAGGATATTTACTGCCCATTTGTTTACGCTAAAATTACGAAAGATGAAGTTAGAAATTTAGCAAAGGAGTTTGGCTTATCCTTTTACTGTAAGCCAGAAAACTCGTGTTTAGCTACAAGGATTCCAACTGGCGAAGAAATAACAGTCGAAAGACTTAAAAGAATAGAAAAGGCAGAGGAACTCATAAGGGAAAACATAGGTGATAAATACGTAAGAGTGCGGGATTACAATTCAATTGCAAGAGTAGAGGTTAGGGATCTATTTTTAAATAAAAGTTTACGTGAAAAGATCGCTAATTGTTTGAAAGATCTTGGGTATAGGTATGTAACATTTATAAAAATTAATTAACTGTAAAGTCATATGGCATTGCTCGATTGGGGAACTTACAACGGATTAAAAAAACTCCATATCGCTGAACTTTTGGGAATGACATTAACTGAAATAATACCATACGACTTCACTAAGAGAACTTCTACAGAAGAGTACTTCAAAAAATACGGAACTATTGCAAAAGGCTTTAAAACAATCACGGCTCATGCCCCTTATTACAGTACTGTATCCGAAAGCATTGAAAAACTTAAAAATTCAAGAAGAGGACTCGTATCCGCTGCTAAAAAGGCTGAGATCGCAAATGCACAGTTCTTTAATTTGCACTTAGGTGGTAAACTCGAAGATTTAGATAAAACTATCGAAATCGCAAGCGAAACAATAAAAGCTATACTTGAAAACACTGAAAAAGTAATAGTTTCACTTGAGACGACTTATTCAAGATACAATCTCGGTTCAATAGAAGAGATAAGGGCAATAATGGAAAAACTCAACTCGAATAGAGTTATTATTTCTTTACAGCTTGAGAACGATTGGATGAGAGAAAAAGAAGTTTACAGAACTGGCTTGTACCACTTGGCATCTAAGGAAACTGACGAAGGCTTTTGGTTGAAATTGTTAAAAGATGCCCTTAAGCTTAACAATAGTACGTATCTATCTCTGAGATTTTCCCAAATAACCGGTGTAAAGATGAGAGGTGTCGTTGTAAAAAAGAGAGTTCCTTTAGGTATGGGTTATCCAGATGTTGATGTCCTCACGAAAGCAATTGCGAAGTTCTTAGTTAAAGAGATTTACGATAAAGGCTTAGATACAAAGGTACATCTTATATACACGGGACTTCCAGAAACAAAGTATAAAGATGCAATACAGCTATACTCCAAGCTTGCAAGTGAAATCGTTCCACTATTAGAATGATGCTCAGACCATATCAAAAAGAAGCAGTAGATTACGCAATAAGGGAAAAAAGATCTGTGTTGGTTTTACCTACGGGTACTGGAAAGACGATAATAGGAGCGTATTTTCTAAAAAATCTCTTCAAAAAGGGGATTGGGAAGGCTATTGTACTAGTTCCAACTAGAATACTCGTTGAACAAACTTATCGCGTATATAGAAATTTAGGTTTAAGTTGTGAGAAGATCTATGGCATTTATCCCAAGAGTATTAGAGAAAAAACTTGGGAGAAATCCAATATCGTCATATCTACTCCAGAAACCGTTTACAACGATTTAGATATAATAGGCAAAATCGATGCAGTAGTTGTAGATGAGTGTCATCATTCCGTTGGTGATGATGCATACGCTAAAGTTCTGAAAACTATAGATTGTGAGTACAGATTAGGGCTTTCGGCATTTATACCGTTAAGAAGGAGAAAAGAAATCGAAGAGCTAATAGGAAAAATAAGGATATGGTCTATTTCAGATGTAAAACAGTTCGTTCCAGATTGGATAGGAGATGTATTTGAAACGAAGTTTAATAAAAGAGAAGCAGAAATATACAACGAAATAGAGAAGAGGAGAAATTTAGCGAAAAAAACTGAAAAGTTGTTGTACACTTCTGCTTTGAAGTTTTTTGCGAAAGATGGTGCTTTAGCTTTAAAAGAGAGTTTAAGTAAGAAAAGTAAGCTTTCGAAACTTTTAGAAGATTTAAGGGATGAAGTAGAAAAACTCAGAGATTTACACAAACTTGAAAAACTTTTGAAGGTTTTAGAGATATACGAGGGATTTAACAAGGCTATAGTATTCGTTGAAAGAGTTGTAGTTGCTAAAAGACTTTTGGAAGTACTTAGTAAACGTTATAGAGCTTCTATAGTCATAGGTGGGCAGAAGTCCAAGAAGGAAATGCTTGAATCCGCATTGGAGTCAGATGTAATCATTTCTACTTCTGCCGGTGAAGAAGGAGTGGATTTGCCCGTTGCAGATTTGTTGATAAACTGGTCTAATACTTCAAGTCCGTTGAGATTTATACAAAGGCATGGAAGGATAATGAGGAAAGTCGGGAGAGATTTAAAATTCGTTGTTTATTTAGTTACTCCAGATACTATAGACGTTGACGATTTAATAGTCTCAATAGATCAAGCGAAGAAGGTTATGGATATAAACATTGAAAGGGAAGTTTTGGAAGAGTTATGGAAGACTTCGAGAAGACACAAAATCATCGAAAAACTTACAGAACCAATGCCAGCAGAGTGGATTCAACAGATAACTGGGAGAACTAATAGTGAAATAGTATTTGCATTAAGGAAGGCTTGTGAGGAGGGAGAAATAGTTTATATATATACGCACTTAGGTAAAACATACATAAGAAGAGATTTTATAGATAAATTAAAATATTTCGAAAAATATCTGAATCCCAAGCACATAGGCAAAGTCAAATTAAAGGTCAACAAAAGGAGCAGAATTATTACAGGCGACTTCGAAAAGTTGAAAAATGAACTTTTAAAGTACTTACCCCTAAAAAAGCTTGAAATAACCGTTATTAGGAAAGCAGGAGATATTGAAGAGTACGATTTTAAAAG
>Ga0190326_1000025_pt1 | contig 21815 bp, 54 predicted proteins | sample 4870111112_MG_FD_165049 | JGI IMG/M metagenome (GOLD analysis project Ga0190326, IMG submission 165049) | Hydrothermal vent sediment bacterial communities from Southern Trench, Guaymas Basin, Mexico - 4870-11-11-12_MG | ecosystem: Environmental > Aquatic > Marine > Hydrothermal vents > Sediment ... | reverse complement strand
TGAATGTAGTCTCTAGTTACTAGTTATATATATTATATAAGAGGGAGGTTTCACCATTCACCACGAGCCCTACTGCTATCGTTTTTTTGAGTGAAAGATAAGGTGAAACCTTTTTACACGTCCAACTGATAGCGTTTTACATTCACCCCATCCTTCATCCATACAAAAATTTTTAGTTGTGTTCGCTGATTTTTGATCGAATTTGGCAATTAACTAAAACTAACACAACGAAACGTATATATACGTTGCGCACACACATATACACATGGACTTAGAAAACCCAATTTACTTATCGTGCCGCACACCGGCTAACGATGCAAGGAAGATTGACAAACTTGTTCAAAGCGGAGTGTATGTCAATCGTAGTGATTTCATGCGCACAGCGATCCGAGAACTTCTCCAGAAACATTGAGGTGGGTGTGGAATGTCGCCGCCACTTATTCGATTCAATGTTATCAACTACAAAAAATTCAGGGAACTGCTGAATGAATTTGAGACCGATCCTCTCTCAACTCATCATCTCACCAAGATCGAGAGTGAAGATGAAGGCATCGGTTACGAAACCCCTGATGATATATGGATATCCTCTGCAATCAATCTCGGCATAATCGAGATTCGCAACGACAGCCCTTCTATAGACCAGCGTATGGTGATAGGCGGACATGAGGTGATACTCAACAGCAATGGACTTGAGTGGGTCCGCGCACAGGACGGTAGGCTTGCGTATGGTAAGATGGGAGAGTGGGAGTGTTCTGGATGTGGTACAGTCCAGGAAGGAGCACATCCCTTCACGAAAGGAAAAGTGGTGAAGCCATACAAATGCTCTAACCCCGGATGTGGGCGCAAAGACAAATTCCGGTTAACATCTCCTCCACATCTACAACGTCCGGTATGGCTGGTGCCAGGTAAGCCAAAGGAATGTACCGACACAGAGGTTTTTGAACATCTCCTCGAATTCTATCACCAACATCTTGTTCTAAAAGAACATGAGTATGATATCTTGGCATTGTGGGTCATGGCATCATGGCTTGTAGACGACTTCCATACATGTCCATATCTTGCTCTCATTGCACCCAAATCGAGCGGGAAGACACAAGTATTGGAGGCTATCAGGCAGACAGCATACAGGGCGTATGCGACTTCTTCTGTTACGCCTGCCGCGCTGTTCAGAAGTATTGAAATGTGGCATCTCACATTATGTATCGATGAAGCACAGGACTTGATCAATAGCAATACAGAGACGGGACAGGCAATTTACGCGTGCCTGTTGGCGGGATATAAGCGCGGCATTTCTGCACTGCGAGCGGGCGACAAATCAGTCGATTTCGCACCAGAATCATTTGATCTTTTTGGCTTCAAAGCGTTTTCTGGCACGAAACTGGTTCTCGACACTCTCGAAAGCCGCTCAATCACTTTCGACATGCAAAAATCAAAACCTAAAAAAATCATAATAAATGAAGATTATGCGATGGAATTGCGATCGATGCTTTTGTGGTATCGATTCACACATTTACACAAATTAAAAATGCAAATGCCGTATAAATGCGAATCTGGCAGGCTCATCGAATTATTTACGCCTTTATACACTGTGGAACATGGACTCGACTGCAAAGAATCTCTTGATTTTACCCTTGAAAAAATGCTTACTCGCGACGCGGAAGAAGAAAAGAATACTCTTGAAGCCGAAATCATGACTGCGATCAGTACGCTCTTAGAAACTCCTGTAGAGGGCACTTTCACGGATCGACACATGATTCTGATTCATGAGATCATATACGAACTGGCATGGGAGCAAAACAGGAAAAGCAGTACCATCATTGGAAAAAAACTAAAAGTCATGGGTATCCCTACTAAACACACAAAACACGGCAATGGGATCGATATCGGCGATCCTTCCGTTCTTACAACTGTAAATCAATTAATTAAGAGGTATGTTCTATGAAAAAAGAAGATACGGACATAACACCTGTAGAAGGCGTCGACTTCTACCGTGACACGGTAGTACAATATCTCGTATCGATAGATGTGAATGTCGGTGGCTTCGGGTCAGAGGATGAATCTGCGATATGCTCTCGAGCGATCGAGAATCTACGCGATGGAACTTCAGAAGGCAATGCCATGATCGTGCACCAGGAGAAAATCAGAAATGTCGAACTCGACATACACACAGACCTTCCATTCAATCGTGTACAATGGGTGAAAAACAAACTCGCCAAACTCGGTCTAAATGAGGATGGTAAACCTCTACGTCCTTACGAGAAAGAACGCCCGAAAAACGAAACAACGCTGTTCCGTTTCATTCATTCTCCATCAGAGGGGATCAAACATGGAGTGTAAATGGAAATATCCTCGTAAGTGTTTCTGCGGAAAAATATTCGTACCAACGTATCACGCACAGAGATACTGCTGCAAACTACATCGCCGCATCCATGACGTAGCGATGAAGAGTAAATTCGGGCGGAATCTGCTCAAAGAGAATCCAGCAGCGGCAATCCGATGGTATAGGGGGTATCTCGAGTATGGCACATCCCAGTAAGACCATAGAAGCACCGGACGACCTCATTGAAAGAGATCGCATCATTATGCAGGCAATATGTGAGTATAATTATCCATCGATGTCGTTATATGATCTTGGGTTTGGCGGCTCGAAATGGGCGAAGGCGTTTGCACGAGTCCGAAAACGATTCTCAATCAAACCAGCGCTTGGACGGAAAAGATACTACACTCCTGACGAAAAGACGAAAGAGATGATGCGAGAGGCGATGTCGGACGGTAAAACAATCCGAATCACGCGCTTGCAATACACCGTTTTACGCGGACTTTCAAGCGGTGCCGTGCCCAGTGATACTCTTGCAAATTCACTCAAACTACCACGCACCACTGTGATGTCAATGGTGCGGAAATTGCGAGAGTGCGGGTTGGCGAGACAACGACATATATCCGGAAAACTGTACTTATACGAACTCACCGAGCCTTACACAGAACTCGAAAAAAAAATCATCGTCAGCGATGCGTGTGCGGTACCAAAAGTATCCGATGCGGAAGCACGATACTATGCAATCTTGCGGAATTCGGGGCTGACGGGGCAGCATCTTTTCGCTCAATTCTGTAAGATGTTCCCATATCGATCTGCGAATGGTATTGCTTCAAATGTGCGCAATGTCGCACTGAAACGAGGATGGTGCAGATGAGCCCGTACCGTCCAGAAAAGTCGGTCCGCGCATACGTGGAACGGATCGTCAACACCTTGCTCGAAGACGATCATAGATATGATACGCAACACATCATCGAGTGCGTGATGTCGATAGTCCCTGATACCAAAATAGGATCGACCCACAACCGGTCGATAGCTGCTGCCGCGGTGTGGTTGGCAAGTCGGATAGGTTGCGTTTTGTACGATCCGATTTGGGATGGTGTGGATTTTCCTCGATGGACACAGCTGGAAATTAGCAAAGTGGCAGGCGTAGCGGAAATGACGATCCGTAACGCTGTGAGACAGCAATTCCGCAGAGATGGTTGACGCCATGTTATTTTTTTAGTTATAACTAAAAAACGAAACCCGCGCTCACAATGCTGCGCATCGAAAAACAAGGCATCTCGTACCGTCTTTTTGATATTCATATACACTATGTGAACGAAACCGATAGCAGTAGCCGCACCGAAACGTATATATACGTTGCGCACATAGATTACATTGCGCATAATGCGCAGGAGGTACACAACATGAAATATGGATATGGATATGACGCAGGCTATGAGCATGTGGCTACAGATCAAGGATGGAGGTGAGAACAATGATCACAAAAACCAAATTCGATGGGCGGATGCCGATCTGCCCGAATTGCGGAGAGAGACTGCTCGACATGAGCGACGATGAATACGCTAATTATTACGACTCCTCAGTCGCTCATGAAGAAGACCCAGCGGGGATGTACTCATTGCTCGATTGCGATCACTGCTACACAGCGTATTTGGTCGTTCATGCGATGATCGAATACTACCGCTATAAAATCCCTTATGAGGAGTGGGTCGCGGGAGTCATCTTCCATGATTGGACGATGACATGGGACGAATACGAGTATATAGCATCTATCAGGGAATTCGTGAAAGATAATTCAGCGTCATGTGTTGAGACCAATCTTAAGATCAGCGAAAGCGGGATCGTGCTAACTGGCATTGATCCAAACGCGACGAGGTGAGACGAATGAGCTCCGAAAAATACCTCAACCACCGAACCGCCGACGATCGGCGCATTATGACAATCTCGATCTTGGCATCGAGCAAAGTTAAGTTCGTCATGTTCCAATTGTGGCTCAAAGATCATCGCCCGGACAAAGAGTGGTACCAAGGCGAGGTGATGGACGAGATCATCAGCGATTCTCCGCTGTGGAGAGAATTCCTCGCACAGGAGGTGTGATAATGGCACGCATCTTGGTCATCGAGAACCTGCCAGACGGCGCAGATGCCGAATGGGTGCAGGACGGATTGCGGCGGATGCTCGGTGACGACATCGAAATACAGCAGATCGCGATCGAGGAGACAGCGTAGGCGGGATCACCCGTCTACACTTTTCAGAGGTGAGAGAAATGACCATAAGAACAATATGCGAAATATGTGGCAAAGTGGTCGCATACACGGACCCGAATCAGCAAGCGTTCGAGGCTATCAACAACCCTGATCAGTTCTGCGAATGCATGATCGATGCAGAGCACATCAAATCGTTGATGGAGGAAGGGTACACGATCAACGAGGTAGCCGAGACAACGAACCACTCGAGAGATTGGGTTCAAAAGAGAATTGATCTGGCGGAGCAATCCGCCTGAATTTTTCAAGAGGTGAGAAAAAATGAGATGCAAAGTATGTGGACACGAGGCGGAGGAGTGTGTTGATTGCAGCTCACTGCTCTGTCAGAATCCAGATTGTGATGCAGTCGGAACAGTGGTCGTTTTGGCGGCAGATCCTTGCGAAAACTGTAAGAAAAACGTTCTTCCTGCACAGATCGCAGTTGATCACATATACACAGACTTCAACGATGTCGTCAATGACGCTGATGAAGTATCGATGATAATCAAGCGTCCTGTGATCATCTGCTCGGCGGAGCAATCCGCCGATTAATTTCAGAGGTAAGATAATGAATATTGAAACAGCAAGAATTGATGGTGGGATGAATATCCCACAGATTCGAGACGAAATAAAAATCTGTGAACGGATTAAGCGAGAAGAGATAAACCGAGTTCACAGACTTAAAGCGGAAATGGAAAAAGCATTTCGTATTATTTCAACTATGGATCAAGAAATTAAGGAATTCAATAATGAGATAAGAGAAATTGAATCACAGGAGACTAACAGAACGAATGACGCACAGTAACACAAGGCGGAGCAATCCGCCTAATATTTTCCGAGGTGAGATCAATGACGACAATAATCTGCTGTAAGTGCGGCAAAGAAGCGCAGATCAGCCAGGACAAACGATTGGCTGTCTGCATGAACATTGAGTGTGGAAATTGGAAGAAATTCGCTAAGATCGGCAGCGCATTTTTCCATGTAAATTACATGGAGGTGGCGGGGTGATTAGAATGGACATAAAAACGAACTGCGCAGCGATTTGCACCAAGTTGCGAAACATGGGGTTTGATGAACATGGTATACTCTCCATCATCCCAGATTCTATACTACTCGATGTGGTGCGGCGATGGAACTTCAACACACAAGAAAAACACCTCTCGAAACACCTTCTCGATTACAACTATCTCGAGAGGGTGGAGGGAGGATATCGGCTAACCGGAGCTGATCTGGGATGAACACAAAAGAATGTTTACACTGTTTGGAACGGAATCACCCACTACGCGTATATCATCCACACACAAATCGGATATGCGTGAGGTACGGTTTCATGTCTACGAGATCGATCGTATCCGTCGAGAGGGGTCGCGATGTGTGATCCAACCCCTTCTCTCACTCATGTAGTGCCTGCCGGTCTTGTCGGCGGGACAGTTCTCGAGACAGTTGTTAGCGATGCTGACATAGAGCGCACAATCGCTGTAGAGGACACGCTGGACACACCCCCTACGCAACCAAGTTACAGCAAGGCAGTGATGAACGCATTCCGACGCGCTAAACGAGTTAGTGAAAAGAACAACGAGCGATGCCGCGCAATTGTCGAATCATTGCGCAAAGAACGCGAAAACACCGCCTCTATAGAGCAAGGCGAACCCCACAGGGAGTCTAAACAAAAAACGATCGCGGATTTTTGGTGAAACAATTGTGCAGGTTATCCAGTCACATACCTTTGCACATAGACATCAAAAAACATATCGATCCATCGCGCATAATCCACATCCTTTGGTCGTACCGGACCGTCCGCTTGAAGCCACTCGATGTTCAGCGGCATCCTAATAATCCTATCATACGTAGGCATCCACCGGATTGCCTCACTGTACAAATCCCACCATCTCTTCGCAACTTGATCATAATTCTCAATTTACCTGAACTGATCATAAGCCCTAATCTTCCGATTGAGCCAAATAAAAAACGGTCGTGGATATTGATCCCACGCGTGCTCAAGCACATACTGAATTACCGCTGCATCGTTGGTGGGATTCTCTTCCAACACTTTCTGCAACCCATCTCGAAATTCCATATCTAACATAATTATTCTCCAAATATGTTTGTTTGTGTCATCTAATCTTACGCAGAGAACGCAGTTTTGTAATCTGGCAACGCACGCTCGCGCGACTTCTGCCGAGACGTTCTGCGATCTCTCGAAGGGAAAGATTTTTCTCACGGAGCTCGCTGATCAATCGGTTCTCTTCTTCTGTATATCGCTTGAAACTACCACCCATTTACCGTCCTCATATTCCAAGTTCTTTTGCAAGTTCCTCAAAATCCCGAATTTCAGTATCATCTCTTTTTCCTTCTTCAATTTGCTCCAGGATGTCATCATCAATGTCGGTCTCTGCCTCACATACATATAGATCGATGAGATTCTTAAGTATCTCAGCTTCCCGCTGGGTCATCCTATCAGGTACGCTTATAACTGCATATCTGTCTGATGGGAGCGGGATACGTGCATTTATGTTCATGATATCACTCCCCGTTAGCTTCAAAGTATCTCTCCAGCCACCCGTCCCACCGAATCACATACCATGTACGATCCATCCAGTCATCTCCGTAGTTCATTGTGAACCACTCGTTCGCAGTGATTTCATGCTCACCACCTAATGGATCGAGTCTACTGAATCCATCAAATCCATCCGCCCAAGCCCATGCCTCCAGCTCTTTGCTTGGCATTTTAGATGGTATCATGCTGTGTACATCAATGATCTCGACTTTCCCGAGAAAGTGTGCGTAGTACGTTCCTTCCGGAAGTTCATCAGGAGTCAGTGGATACCATCGCTCATACATCACTTCAATGCCTCTGGGTGTCATCTGTCGCAACGGTTTAGCAGTGATCTGCTTGCGCTGCTCGTTATATATGCTACAGATATGACCAACCTTGATTCGGTCTGTCGCTCGTGTAGTCTGCTTCTTGCGCCCCGATAGCAGATCATCGAGCCACCTCCCTTGAAAGCTCAGTGCTGGCATGTTAGAATCCATCTCCTTCTGGCTGTCGGTCTGATGTTATCCAGATCAAATCACCGCCGCAATCAAGGCATCCTTTACGCATTATCGGGTCTACGTGGCACTGATCCACATACATGATCAGTCTACATCGTTCGCAGAACAATCCTACACGTCTGGTTTTGTCGTATTCTGGATATCGTACCTCCTCGATCTCTGCCATCATCGCGACCACGTAGCGGTATGCTGACAATTGCCCTTCGAGATACTCTCTGTGTGGGGGATTTGTGATGATTGTCTTCTCAAGATTCCGTATTCTTGCTTCGATGTCTTTAATGAGCATTTTCTTCAACATGGTTACCTCCTTTTTAGGATACTCCCGGGCGGATTCGAACCGCCGCCACAGGGTCCAAAGCCCAACGGGAGTGTGACAGACGCCGCGATCGTGAGGCAACGCGACCGCGGCGACCTCTATGTTGCCCGGCGCAGGAGAACAGTCTCAAAGAGGAGAACGGTAGGTGTGTAGGTGGGTGTAACCTGCGCCGAACAATCACATATTGGCGATGCTCTTATATAAATGTTGTGGCAGTAACCTATAAGTGTGATGAGAACCAATCATCCAACATGGTACAAATAAGTGTACGTCCGAAAACGAAGCAAAAGCTCCTGGAAATCCAGGAGCGTGACGAGCAAACATCGATGGATGGAGTGATACGGTATCTTCTGTTCAAGGCAGGAGAGGAGCGAGACTCATGAGAATCACCACAGGCGAGGGGCTCTCTCTCATAACTGGTGTATCTGACAATGATGAACTCGAAACCGCCCGAACTGCCGCGGTATGTTTCGAGCCGGAGAACGATGGAGATGCGCGGGAGCTGATAGCGTTCATCAAACGATGCAGGGGTGATCGTGTATGAGAGTAGTATCTAACGATGAATTGCCTCTCGTGTGTTTCGAGCCAGAAGGCGAGGACGATGAACGCGAACTGACTGATTTCGCAATGAGATACATACGAGGAGTGAATGGCAAAACGAAAAACTGAATCCGATTACGTTGCTGCGATCACTGAATTACATCAGCAGCGACTCGAATATCCGGACTCCAAAGCGATCCTCAAGAAGATCGACACACAAGTCCGCGGCTGGATGCGTCGCGTTGAGATCGTGGTGCAGGTTGCGCAGAATGAACAGACTCCCTGGACATCGGAGATGATCGGCTACCAAACCGAACCGATGCCATCTACAAAGTCGTCAGGATTTGCGCAGACCGGTGATTATGCAGGCGTGGTGAGGACTTCGGATGGTGACAGGTATGTTCCTGTACTGTGCGAACGAAAGTCCATACAGGACGCTTATGGCACGCTCATCGTGGAAGAGAATCGAGCCAGATTCTACCGCGAGATCGAGCGATTCAGAGCGGATCCGCGATTCGACCAGATGGTCGTGATCGTGGAGGGCACACTCTCGGATTTCCTGCTGTACCAGCCAGAATTCAGCGGCGGGAAGTTCGACTACAAGCGCAGGTTTGCCACGAAAAAAAATGACTCGGTGAACGAAAAGAAGATGACCACGCTCGCCGATCTGTTCATGCTGGACGTGTCCGTCCTGTTCTGTGATAACGCGGCGCTGGCGGCACGGATGTACGGCAGGCTGATCCGAGAGGCGATCAGAAAAAAATATTGGAGAGTGCTGGAGTTAGAGCCGCCAGCATCCTCATAAATATATGATAGAAGCCCATTATTGTTCTGGATCATATCCTCTGAAATTGATTAATTGGTTGTGTTTTCGTGCTCGGCGTCTAAAGTCTCTTATTTCTTCCATAGTCCAGTATTGCGGAATCGGATCATCATAACTGCAATTATAGCAACAATCGTTGATCTTAACACCCCACCTTTTCAGATATTCGAGTTTAAGCAGACAATCAGCATAAGAAACTTTCCAATTCGTAAGCACGAAAACCGAAATATCCGATGCATGATATCCTGCGGTTTGTAAAATATTCAATGCATAATCAATCGAATCGTGATCTTGCAGAACTCCACCATCCCATGCAATTCGTGGTTTGACGAATCTGGCGCGTTTCAACGCAAACGCTTTGTCCTCATCTAACAATCGAAAGTCGAACCCGCACACTGCTTCAAAATGAATAACTTTTCCGTTTACGCGTGTTTTTCTTAAATCATCCAATACGGTGAGTATATTTGGGTGTGCAAGGATGTTCTCATCTACTAGAAGCACTTTGTTTCGATTAAACGGCATTGGAAGATTAACCACTTCAAAATCATCACTGTAACAATACGGGCAGTTATGCGGGCATCCCTTCGTGATTTTAGTTACTTGGTAGTCTTCTTTTTGTTCATAAGGCATTCGCGCTATCGCATCCCAGTCAAGTACTGGATCATTGCCGAGGTTTTTCCATCCAACCCCATCGATGAAAACGCGATCATAATGTTTCAACCTTTGTTGTTTTAATTCACTGATTGCTTTTGGAATATCCCACGTAAACATCAAATCGATCACAAGCCAATTCTTATCTTTATACAATTCCTTGATCTGATAGTGTGCGGGGTTGTAGATACTGCGTTTTCCGATTGTGATTATGTCTACTGTCATATTATGCGACTCTCATTTAACTTATTCTGATCAATCTTCTCATCCCATTGCTCCGCCATGGCTTCCGCGATCCCCTCAAAAGTTCGACTCCGTATCTTCCAGCGATCTGGACTCGGTGGCAAGCACATTGTCCACGCTGCACCCCGTTTTCGTCCGTTTTTCTGAACCCACATTTTACCTCTGTCTACAATATTGGTTGGCACAAGTTTTGGAAGATTTTTGAGCCAGAGACCGATCTTCTTCTATGCTTCATCTCCGAACCAATACGACTGTATGTACTGATCAGGTGGACGGTATGCCTTCGTAAGAATTCCTGGAGGGTTTTCTGCAGCGATTTTTGGGATATCCGCTTCCATCAATGTAATAAAGAAATCTATCACAGCCTGCTGTCTACCATCCGCTTGTTTTTCTGCCCACCATCTTGCTCCACTGACACAGAGATGCTGGCATGGGGGATGCGCGATCATCATATCCCATCCATCATCGAGAATGTCCAGAACGTCCCCTTTGATATGCTGCCCCGGGCGTTCTGTATCAAGCAGATCACAACTCCATGCATCATGCCCGCGTTTTGCAAACGCGTCTCTCACAATGCCAGAAAACTCACATGCAACTAATATTTTCATGAGTCGCTACTACTCCATGTGCTTCTTCTAACGATCTCTTTTGAGACTCGCACTATACTATCCCACACATCTAGTGTCGCAGTTGATACCTCATAGCGACACATCAAATATGTCTCACATAGATCTTTCATAGTGTCTGCAAGTTCTGTCTCATCTATGACAGTTAAGTCATAATCTTTGTTTAGCATTCTTATCATGTCTGTCATATTACTGCCTCTTACGCAGATTTTGATCATCCTCTAATTCCCAACATAACAACTTCATGTTTCTCAATTTATCAGCGAGCTCCGGAAATACCTGCAATGCATCAAATATCTCCTGCTGATCGTGCCCATGCATGAACATCTCCACAAATTCGAGAAGACATGCACAGTATGTTCTGTCAAAAGAGCTTTCAGCAATAGCATTCTCTATTCGTGCCCTCCCAAGCAGGACTGCTTTTCGTACACCATTTGCAATGCCAAGCAATTCTGCCAACAATTTTTCATGTTCGTTTTCGGGTTTCATTGTTCTTGCGCCTCCTCGCGCACATGTGATATTAGATGTGCTATATGTAATTTTGCACATCGGAGTCCGCTATCTACAAGTTCTTCGAGTTTTTCATCAGGCATGCCGAAGTCACAGTAGTCTATATCATAATATGTCTCGGGTCCGCCCTGCCCTTCTACAATAGTTTTGATTTTGCAGGGTATTCCAAACTCGCGTGCTAAAATTATAGTTTTAGCATCTTCGTCTATCTGATCCAGTATTTTAGGATATTGTTTCATTGTTTTTGCACCTCATTTGACGTATTCTGGTCAATCTCGCTTTCCTTGCGTGTCAAACACACAGTGAAGATAAAATCGTGCCAGTTTAGCCCCGATTCTTTCTTTACGCGGAGCATCGATTCATACTCCTCGTCTGTGAACGTCTCGTTTAAAGTCTTCATGATACTCCCGGGCGGATTCGAACCGCCGTAACAGGGTACAAAGCCCTGCGAGATTGACCGATACTCAACGGGAGTTGTGCGGCACCGACGGAGTCGAACCGTCGCACCATCACACAGTTCGCGAACCTGTGCTTTCTCGTCAGTGTTTTGACCGCAACACTGACAATACTGCCCCAATCTTACTTTGGTCAAGCGTGATTGGTTCATTGGTGATGTGTGCCGGCATGTGCCGCAATAATAAGTTAGTAAGTAACTCTATATAAACATATCGGTCTCACAAGCCATGAAGACTTATCTTCTGTGCCTCATTTAAATAGCCCGCAACGGAATCGAACCGAGACCAGCGCAACACACTGGCATCCAATCGGGCTGTGATGTTAAACCAATATTTCCAGCCACCCTCCACATTTCGGGCATATATAATATTCATCGATTTCACACTCATCATCTTCAAGTTCCATTACGTGTCCACATTTAGGACATTTATATAAATCTGACATTTAATCACTGTCCTATCAAACTTTTAACGTATAAATCCGATAGTCATACATCTTCCCAATTTTATGACTCGATCTAACTATACGTACCTTATATCCTTCATCTTTCCACCATTTAGCTGCTTCGTTAGCGTCTTTCTTGGTGTGGTATATTTGCGGTCTTCTAAAATATTCCACACCGTTAAACATTCTGCTTGGCAATGTCATAGATTCACCTTGTTTATGACAGTTTCTTCCGCACCACATTTAGGACATATCAACTCTCCATCGATAGTCTCTACTAAAAACGATTTGTGAGTAAGTCCATCAAAAATCAACGCTCCACATTCACACCGTATTTCATTTCTCTTTAAATCTATTTTCATCTTGACCCTCCGCTACAATCTTAAATTCCTTGCAATGTTCTCGCCTTCATATCCTGCTCAACAGTTTCCATTATGTCCGTGAGTTTTTTCACAACATCTGATCCACCTTCGATCTCGAACTCGAAACCATTCTCCCCATCGAGTGTTTCAAATTTCCATCCTGCTACATGCTTACACATGTCAGTTACCTCGTTCAAATAACATCATCACGACAACCTTCCGGTTTTGGCACATTTGCCACAATATGATCCATCTTCTTCCGTGCAGGACTGGTCTTTCCATCTACCCTGCCAGAATGTCTCTTTGAAAGATCGATACCCCATCGCCCACATAGCGAGGTTTGCCCAGCAGGCTTCAGGATGGGTATCATCTATGTAGTCTGCGATTCTAAACCGGATACGTTCTGCTAATTTCATTTGAGCACCTCGATCATACAAACAACTCTTCTCTGTCTTCGAGTGTTGTGTTTAGATCTTCACAGTATTCTGTTGGGTTTGCTTCAAAGGGATAAGGAATCTCTATCACGATTGAGCTCCCAGCATTGACGTATATTACAGCTTTGAGTCCACATATCCTGTGAACGGTTTTTTCGGTTATTGTTCCTATTTCCATATATCCTCCTAAAAATAAATCGGAGAGAGGCTACAGGAACCTCTCTCTCAACATCCCATCGATGTGTTGCAGTTCATCAACAACAGATAACGCATCTGCATCGTCGCGATCCCAGTACAGTTTCACGTCCCACGCATACTCACCCTTCGCGTTACGCTTAAGGGTGACGCTGTCCCGTTTCTCGTATTGTAGTTGTGCTTCTTCCATCACGTCACCACCTTAATCTTCGGATACTTCGTCTTCACGAGCTCGCTCCCGAATTCTTTGATCAGCGCCACGATCATCACCGGTGCACAGATCGGCTTCAGGAAGCATGATGCATCGCTGTAGACGTATTCGCCGTCTGTGGTGCACCATACGTTGTGCTGATTTATCCTGTAGTGCGTGCCGCTCTTGTCAGAGAGGCTGGTTTCGCCACACCACTCTTTGAGCCGCTCGCAATGTGCCATAACGAGGTATGAGCACGGAGCAATCTCACAATTGTCACAGGGTGAGATCGGTTCTGTGTCGAGGATCACTTTACGAAGACATACCATATCCCAATTGCCATAATGATATTCGTTAATCCTAACATGATGTCGTTGTCATGTCCTATTGACACTATTTTGTCAACTATTCGATTTGCCCCAATAACGGCAAATGCAAGACACATGATTTCGGCATAACTTAAATCGTATATCATATTCTTATGCCTCCGCTGTTCACGGGAGTGGGTGGCACCTGAAGTGTGGTCAAGTTGATGGTTGTATTCACTGGTGATTGCGACACGTCTGTAACTCGGTATAAGTGCCCCCCCGTTGCGATCGGCATCCCGTCATTTGCGCGGTCAGATAAGAACGCCGCGAAGTAAACATAGGACATGGCACAACCGATCGCGATGCCAAGCAACACAAGAGCCGCTGCTTGTCGAATATCAATGTTCATACCACATCCTCCTTATCTTTAAGTATCACTGTCACCTCTCGCCCAACCCATGACTTCGGCACGTATACTCGCCCAGATGATGAGGCATCTCCCACCTTTCGGGTTATCGGTGCTTCATCTGAGTCGATTATCGTTTTGAATGTCATAGTCATCTATTCCCCCATACTTTCAACCATCGGACGTACAGCGTTCTTTCCTCCCCCGCGTCATTCCGTACGGTGACTTCTGCTGTGAATATGTTTGGGTTCTTTGATACTATATACCCACTGAACGAATCCCCAAAAGTTTGGTTATATTCATCAGTAGTTGTCACGTACTTCCCCAGAGGGTAGTTCAGTGTGCTGTCTGCAACTATCCCACACACCATTGCTGCAACTATCGCAACTACAATAATAAGCGGGCGCCAATAGTTGTAATCAATATCTACGGTTCTGTTCATGTCCAATTCCTCCTTGTATCGCAGTTATCTTACTGCAATATAATAGTTGTTTTACAACTACTTAAAGGATTCGTTAGTCATGGCAATCGTTGTCTCGCTGTAACCAAACATGCTTGGTGGATCTTCATCCCCTCATATATCATCCCATCCCCTTTTTTGATAGTTCTCCCACAAACGCGACATTTATTAACGTTCTTGTTTATATCTACCACTTTTAGCGGAATTCCAAGCTTCGCGTTCACGAAACTGCTTAAATGATGCATCCCCTTCTGCAATTCAGCCTTATTCACGCTGAATATCTTCTTATATCGCTCATCGTACACTGTTATGCTTATTTTCATTTTTAATTTCTCCTCATAAATATATGCCACAATAACCCTGCAACTCCGATCGCAAGCAGCATCTTGATCGGCATGTCGAACTCTGGAGGTATCAGTGTCATCAGTAGCCCGCCACTTATCAGCGCAACAACAGCAGCAATCGCTACCGATTGTTGTTTTATCCACATGCTGAAAAACGGCATCGTCACTACTAACACCCAAAACACCGCCGTACCAACCATTGCCTCATAAGTGTTTGTGATAGCCCGTAACATACCCCAGCCGGTCGTTTCGTTGTACAGAGTGTCGAAGTATTGTGTATAGTTCGTTGCAGCAGCTAATCCGCTTATAAGTGCGGTAATAGACGCTGCCACGAACCATTTAAAGAGTGTTTTTGGAGTCATTGCATGTATGTTATCGGTGTTTTTCTGATCAGCTGTAATAACCCTACTCCATATATCATCCAGATACCGATCTGGATTATGCCAGCCACGCTGCGCACTGCAATCCAATTAGCGCTCCCTGTAGGCACTCCGGCAGAGAACACATCCACAATCACATCCCATATCCAGAGCACTCGATACATCGCTGTAATCATGATCAGGACGATGTTCCACCCAGCCCATGCGGATGCGACCACACCTCCCGGGTCTCCTGTGTCAGATCTCCCAACATCCTTCATCTGCCCGATCTCACTCTCAGTGAGTCCTGTTTGGTTGATCGCAATCTCACCACCTGGAAACCAGCCTGACCCATCCATCACGCCAAGAACCGCTCCAAAGATGGCTAGCATCATCGCAATGTCAAATAATCGCATTGTGTATCACTTTCTTTTCCTTTGCTGTGTTTTTTTAGGTCTTTTCTTTTGTGGTGATCTCTTCGGCGTCACTTCCTTCCATCCCTTTCCCTTCTTAACGACCAGTCTTTTCTGGAGCAGCTCCCCCAAACCGGTTGTCCATGCGAGTGGTGACATCCGCACGTTCTCACCGCGTATCCTGTGAAGAGCCATCCTCGCCTCGATCGAGAGATGTTGTTGTTCTGCTTTCTTTGGTTTCCTCCCAAGCAATGTATCTGCAACGCCTATCAACCGATCAAGTTCAGCACTGTATTGTTTCGCCGCTTCAAGCTCATAATCTGACGCAGCTTCCATAGCTCGCCAAACCATCGTCTCCCCAGGCTTCCATTTCCGCGGATCAGTAGTTGCTGATATCATCTCGATCCTCGCTTTCTTTTCGTTTTCTTCGGCGGTTCTGGGACACGGGTTGACATCTCGTGGTATCGTTCTGCCGCAATCATCGCACGTTCAACCGCACCTATGGCAGTCCGTTTTGCCCGTTTAGCAATCTTTCGTGCACGTGCGCTTTTTCGTATCTTGTCCGCCTTCTTTTTTATCGCTTTCAAGCGATTTTTTGCAGATTTAGCTTCACTCATATTGACCTCCGATCAAACCCATCGAGTTTCTTCCATTTCTGTTCAGCAAAGCTCTTCAGTGCAGAATCCATCTGCTCTGGTTGGTTTGCTTGCGCCTCGTGATATCTCCGTGACGCTTCCATCATAGCGCTACCGAATTGCTTTATGCCCTTCCATAACGCTTTTGATACTCTTTTTAATCGGTTGCCGATCTTATTTAAAGTCATTAAAATTCCTACCTTTATTTATGTTTTTGTATGACTGCCATGCATTCACGTTCGCTATGTACATAATACCGTTTCTGGAATTTACCGTTCTTATATACATCAATCGCTGTTGGTGGATTCATCACATTTCCATCTTCAACAGCGATGACCACGTCCGTTGTTTTGTTAATCTGTACGCGCTCTTTACCTCCAAAACCTGCCATGAAATATGCATCATGTAGGTCTTTTTTAGATTTGCTTGTCAGTCTCATTTTCGTTTACCTCCTTTTTTAGATCGTGTTGGTGATATCCATTTCTTTCGCTTATTATCCCACCTCCACCCTTGTGCTCTTATGTCTCCATGTTCCATACAATACCCATTTTTTAATGCTCTGTGGCATATTGGACATAGTGTTTTCGATGGCTTCTCACCCGATATTCCCTCTTTATACCATTCAGGACCCAAAGCTACTTCCCCCATGATGGGATCAAGGACATCTAACGATATCCCTCTTTTTTTAGCATCCTGCGCTGCCGCATCAAGTTGCGCATCTGACAAGAATATACGAGCTACGCGATTTCCTCCCCGCACAGTTGCCCATTGGATATCACTACTTTTCACAGGGTAATTTCGTAAATATCCTTTTTTCTGTCGTTGACGTACAGATAATTTCATCCATTCTTTTATCGTCATAAGCGTATCCTCCTATGCTTTTAACACCTCTCCTTTTCTCATTGCGAAGCCCACCGCAACGATTGTGGCGAGTACCATCATCCCATAGTTCACTGTACTACCGGATAACCATCCCATCCACATGAACATCCATCCTGATAGAGCGCATATCACCGCCCCGACATTCACGCTCGTAGCACTGAATAGCATCCCTATGAAGATGATTACGCACACCGCAACCGTGTCGTACATCCACTGCTCATCCCAACCAAACGATATCCGCAAGCCATGAAATGAGATCGTGTGTCGCACACTCCCCACCAGGGACTCGAATCTGGGATGCTCCGCGGAGAAATGCACGATGTACGTGGTGTTGTTTGCCGGAACGATCTGGTTCACCGACCACGATGTCGGAAATGTCGTGTTGAAACTGTACAGGTTCGCATCGGTACTATTGTTGATCCAGTACCGGATTGCGGTGGTCTCGTTGGCAGAATCCGTGTATGTGAAGTTAATCCACCCATACGTGGTGTTGATGCGCTCGGATGTCCACCACCAATCGATCGTGTCTCGGATCGTCTGGTTCTCTGGTGGCGTCCATGAGTGGGAATCTATGTAGATATAATACTCGGTGTCTTTTGGGTATATTGTGATCGTCTTGCTGATGCCCTGCGTTGCGTTGGTAAAGGTGATTGTGTACTGGGTGCTCGGCACCATCAGGAACGTTACCGACCCTTCTGTGCCGGTTGTGCCGGACATACTTGAGTTATCTCCGCTCGCTGCAACATAACTCACATTCACATCGATGTTTTTGTATGGCGCACCGAACACAGACACGACTTTGAATTTCACATAATGCGGCGGTGTGTACGGGGAGTATCGAAGCAGGTACACCGTCTCGTTGACGTAACTGTTCGCCATGTAGATCGTGCTGGTACTGGTTTGGTAGTTATCCGCCTCAACTACAATTGTGTGCGCTCCGTTCGTCACGTTCGTGTATATTACTTTACCATCGCTGCTGTCTTTTGTGATATCCATCATGGTTGCTGTGAACTTCATGATGTACTCATTCGTTTCGGCATCCTTCGCGGTGACTTCTACTACATTCGCCACCGGAACCACTGCTTTCACGATGTGAATGTCCAGCACTTCACCATTGTATGCTCGCAGAACCGCGGCATAATACCGCCCCAGTGTGTAATTGTACGACTGCACCCAGTTCGTTTCGTTTGCACTCGTGTTGATTATGTCAAGGATCGTGTATGTGCCGCCAGCGCTATATGACCACAATGCATCGAACTCCCATAGTTCGACTGAATGCGACTCACTGGTACTGTCTGTAGTCCATGTGACTGCCCTGCCACTGTTCGGCTCGATGAACGATACCGATGGAACGCTATCAGCATCTTTGAACCGGACAGACCCATGTAACGCCTCGAAATTTGCGCTTGTATTGTCTCTCACGGCGATCCAGTAGCAGCATAACTCCTCGTTGCTGGTGTCATACATCACTGCCCGATACCAGCCTACTGTACTGAAATTACTGTTTGTGATGTTGAATTGCGATGTCTGGTTGGTTGCGAACTCTCCAAAGTCGTGAATCACGTCTGTGCTGTTGTTTGTTGTGTTGTACCGCTCGAACTTAATCGTAACGTTTGCAGACTCTTGATTCGTGAAATTGCAGGTGATGTAAGTCGAATTGTTGTAAAAACTGATGTGGTCTGGGTGTGGGTCAAGTCGGATGTTTGTATCCGGTTCGATTGCAACAGCCATGCTCATAAGCACGATGAATACAAATCCAAACACCGTTATTGTTTTTTTCATGATTCTCTTGCCAGTACAATATCCTGCTTATAGTCTTTAATCAATGCACTTTTTGTAGTCCAGTTAAGACCAGTTACGTTATAATCTCGATACCCCTCTTTTTCAGCCACGATGTCGCATCTGCTAAAGCCGGAGCAGTTCGTAACGGGGATACATCCCCAATATGTGTCATAACCAAAGAATGCAAGTGGATCAAACGGAGCATATTCATACATGCTCACAAAAACATGGTGCAGTGGTATATTCGACTGATCGGTTGGATGGATTTCGAGATTGTACATAATCGGAATCGTCCAGTTTGTCATTGTGACGTTCTCATCCGTGCCGAACGCAGGATCAACGGTTTCGAGCGTAAATACCCCGTCAAATGTCCTGCATATTACAATCACATCATCGTTAGAATCGTTGTTCGCAGCGAGTAATATGTAAGGGTCTGGTGTATTTGTCCATTTCTGCGTGTAATTGCCGGTGTTTTTGTTGTAAACTGCTATTTGAGCGTTCTCTATAAAATTACCGTGACTGTCCCGCATAAACACAATGTTATTATCGTATCCGAGATACCAGGGGATTATTTCTGGTGGTTGCCATGGGCTAGGCGGGTATGCCCACACGCATCTATCCCAATCATATCTAATGTCACTGCCGCTACAAGTAAACTCGTGTTCATGCCCGTCCGAGAAATTTACTTTATAATTATATCCGGGTTCGATCTGTAACACATAAGTATTGAGACCATGATTTGGTTGAGATTCCATATCCACATACGTCCATGATCCCGCATCGTTTCTCCAAAGTTTTACCCAGTTAATGTTACATGTGTAGCCATATATATAAGTACACGCACTATAATCGTATTCAACATCGCCATCACATGTAAACTCATATTCATGACCACCATCAAACACAAGTTTATATTCTTGATTTTCTAATATACTGAAATTATAATGTGCAGATGTTGTACTATTCACAATTTGATATATTCCAATGTTGTCTTTTTGATATAAATCAATTTTATTTACACAATCAGTATCTCCAGTCACACGATGCTCTGATAATTCAGTATCTGATACTGTAAGTGTAAAATAATAGTCGGGACAACACCAGGGATCATAACAATAATACTTTCCTAAATAACATTTGGTAGGATTATCATATTCCCATGATTTATGAACACATTTTATTCCACAATCACCTGCATTATATCCATGATACCAATGAGTCCAAGACCCGCTATGCATTTTATATTTAATAAGTGCATACATACAACAAGGAAATCCAGATACACAAATACAATTTTCTGGAATATAAAATATCCAGTATAAATACACGTCATGACCACAAGGATCATATTGTATCCCATCGCTTATTTCAGAAAACGTTCCGGTACTATCGTTATCATAGTCAAAATATTTCATTGCAGATGTTGTTTGAATTGTACATAACAACAATAATATTATTAATATCTTTTTCATCGAATCACCTTATACTTCTTTACCGCGATCACCTCATCATCACCGCCAGATTGTTCACCAGTATTACCCAGTACAGTCCGCACAGCGCACCCACGCTAACCCATGATGTGTACGTGTCTCGCAGCCGCCACATCATCCACAGTGCCCCCGCGGACACAGCGATCTTTAGCAACATGAACCCTCCCATCCCCAGCAGATAATAGAGCGGGTTCCCTTCTATTGCAGCAAACCATGTAATGCCAGTATAACTCACCACAACATCAGCCATAATCAGTGTTGCAAGCGTCCAGATCAGAACGTGTAGCACAGACGCTCTATGAAATCCCATATACTGCCTGTATGCCATGATCTCATATCGAAGCATACTGTAACACCCCCTGTTTTGCTGCACGCCTTCGCTTTTTCGCTTCCGCGACGATCTGTCTGGTACGTGCCTGTGCATCTCCGTATAGGGTGGTCTGCTGTCGGATGTCATACTCGATCTTACCACAGACGCTTTTCGTTTGGATGGTGCTCGCACGTATCATTGCTTTCTTGCATTCTTTTTCATTGCCATATAGAGGACATCGGAAGCAGATGATATCTGGAATGCGATATGCAGCCATTCCCCTCACCTCTTGTGGTGCGTCTTCTTCAGTGTGATCGCAAGCACGGCTCTCTTCTTGAGAAGACGTGTAACCTTGAAAGTGCGTTTTCCGGATTTCGTTGGGTTAGAAATAGTATCTCCGATCTTCGCAGTCCGGATCGCGTTCAACAGTTTCATAGGAATGTCCTCGCTGATGGGAATGCCCAGCTGCCGCGATAGTGCGCCATGCTTCAATCCGACTTTTTGCATCCATCTTTTTGCCATTTATGTCACCCCTTGATATGTGTCTGTTTGTGATGTTATTTAAGATTATCTATTCTTTTTTTTGTTTGCTACCGGTGGTTTCTGCGCTACCCGACCGAACATCATTTGCTGTAGGTTTGCGATCGGATTCCGGATTTGCCAGTACTCCGGCTTATGTTTGCGGCGTTTGTGGAGTAGACGCTTACTTTCTTTAGCCGTTGGTGGAGGCGGTACTTTGTAAGAGGATGTGGGTTGTGGGGATATTTTATAAATAGATACTATTGGCGGCGGTACTTTGTAAGTGGTTGTTGGCGGTGGTGGCACATTATACCTTTGAGTTGAGAGTGGTGTGTACCGCTTACTGACAGGAGTGGGGATATAGCTCGATGGGGTTGGCGGTGGTGGCACATTATACCTTTGAGTTGAGAGTGGTGTGTACCGCTTACTGACAGGAGTGGGGATATAGCTCGATGGGGTTGGCGGTGGTGGCACATTATACCTTTGAGTTGAGAGTGGTG
>Ga0190326_1000024_pt1 | contig 22163 bp, 24 predicted proteins | sample 4870111112_MG_FD_165049 | JGI IMG/M metagenome (GOLD analysis project Ga0190326, IMG submission 165049) | Hydrothermal vent sediment bacterial communities from Southern Trench, Guaymas Basin, Mexico - 4870-11-11-12_MG | ecosystem: Environmental > Aquatic > Marine > Hydrothermal vents > Sediment ... | reverse complement strand
TAATTTGGAATTCAAGCACGAAAAGTTTCGGAAAGCGTAGCTTAGTTAACAGAGGGTGAAAATCTTCTTTTGTTCCATTACTAAAAATCCTGTTAAATGCTGGAATCTTTTCTGCAAGCTGTTTATGCTATACTATAATCATTTAAGATCGTTATGTTAACACGTCCACACGTCCGAACATCCAAAGAAAAGACTATTTACAACTGACGAATACTTATCTGAATACAAGGACTTAAAGAATGCAAAAGCTCAGATAGAGAAGTATTTAGATTTTATAAGAAATCAAATTGGATGTTTAAGATCAAAATATTCAGATATAAGTGCAGAAAAGATCCGTGGTCTTCTCTTAATAGGACTAAGCTCAGATTTAACTGATAAAGAGAAAGAACGTCTAAAAAGGATAAATGCAAGATTGATGGATTACGAGATTAAAACATATGACGAACTTATCGAATCACTTAGGCAGTTTCTGAGAAATTTAGGTGGTAAGTATGGTGCAAGAATGTGAATGTTTAATCTTTCAACCTCACCGAGTACTCATAAAAACAGCAGTATACTACTTTAATCGTTGTGTAACAATTCCTACCCTTGTTGAGATATATGGCAAAACAATATCTAAACCAAAAGTAGTGTTTATAAAAGAAGAATTAATTCATTCAGATCCAGGATTTGAAATTGTTCTTGCTGGAGTGTATATTATCAATCTTAGCTGTTTTTGTGTAGAATGTGTCCACTTTGTGCGAAAAATTTAAATATTAGACATATAAGCTTTTATGCTTTAAGTGGACACAACCTTTTGTGTACTTAGAAAAGATCTTATTGTAATCGCAACAAAGCATAAAATGGAAGCATTTTTATAATTTTACAAATATCTTATAAAAGTAATGTAAAAATCAATTTGATAAATTCCTAAACGAGTTTCATTTCTTTTCAAGAGCTTCTTTAACTATCTTTATTGCACACAGATCTCCGCACATACTACAAGTTCCACTTCTTGGTTTCCTTCTATTCCAGATCTCCCTTGCTTTTTCTGGATCGATAGCTAGTTCAAATTGCTTCTCCCAATCGAAGTTCTTTCTTGCAAGAGACATCATGTAATCTCTCATCCTCGCCCTTTCTCTTTGACCTATCTTAATTAAATCAACTGCATGTGCAGCGATCTTAGCAGCGATAACTCCTTCTTTTACATCCTCAACAGTTGGTAAAGCTAAGTGCTCAGATGGAGTTACATAACATATAAAATCTGCTCCAGCCATTCCAGCAATCGCTGCTCCTATCGCTGCAGCTATGTGATCGTATCCAGTAGCGATATCTGTAACAAGAGGGCCTAACAAATACAATGGAGCGTTGTCCGTTACAGATTTCATAGCTTTAACAGAAGTCTCTATTTGATCAAGTGGAACATGTCCCGGCCCTTCAACCATACATTGAACTCCAGCTTCTCTGCACTTTTCAACAAGCTCCCCAAGAATTATGAATTCCGTATACTTCGCTCTATCCCCAGCGTCGTGAATGCATCCCGGTCTAAAAGCGTCACCTAAGCTAATCGTGACATCGTACTCCTTGAGAATCTCAAGCAGATAATCGAAGTCTTTATAGTATGGGTTCTCCTTCTCGTTGTAAATCATCCAACCAATGGTTATAGCTCCTCCCCTACTAACAACTCCAAGAAGTCTTTTAGACTTTTTCAGTCTTTCAACGGTAATCCAATTTACTCCAGCATGAATAGTCATAAAGTCTACACCATCCTTTGCCTGTTTTTCAACGGCCTTGAAGAAATCGTCTTCCGTCATGTCAACAACTCTTTTACGACTTCTCGCAGCCTGATATATCGGGACAGTTCCAAATGGAACTTTAACGACTTTCATAATTCTCCTTCTGATTTCATCCAAGTTTCCACCACTTGATAAATCCATTACAGCATCAGCACCATATTTTTGAGCGACAATCGCTTTTTCAACTTCCTCTTCAACGTTAACGTAGTCTATAGAAGTCCCAACATTAGCGTTAACCTTAGTGGAGACGAACATACCTATTGCCTTAGGCTCTATCTCATCCCTCAAAACGTTCTTGGGAATTATGACATAACCCTTAGCTATGAGCTTGAGGAGTTTATCAACATCTAAACCTTCATTCTCAGCTACTCTTTTAACGATTTCATTGGCTATACCTTTTCTTGCATCTTCGATGAGCGTCATATAAAAAGGGCGTTAAAACTCAATAAAAGTTTTTGCATCAAACTCGATTAACTTTTTAAGTAAATCAGTTGTTAGTCTCTTCAATGTTTGAAATATTTATAGCATTAACAGTAGTAGTGATTTACTTGCTTACTGTATTTCTTCTGAAAAAAAGAGGAATGCTCAACAAATACAATATATCCACAATAGGCCCTATTTTACTGATAAGAACTACTAAAGGTTTGAATTTTTTAGATAAACTAGCAAGATATAAAAAATTTTGGAGATCTGTAGCAGATCTCGGTCTTCCTCTTGTGTTCTTGAGTATGGGGTTCATGTTTTCCCTTGTTCTATTTTCTGATTACATAATTTTGACGAATCCTCCTAAGCCTTCTCCTTTGACAAGTCCAAGAAACGTATTACTTCTTCCCGGGATCAATGAGTTTATACCTGTGCTATGGGGTGGTATAGGATTAGTCGTAACTCTAATCGTTCACGAGTTCAGTCATGCAATACTCTGTAGGGTTGAAGGTGTAAAGGTTAAAGCGCTAGGAATTTTGTTATGTGTTGTACCGATAGGTGGATTTGCTGAGCCAGATGAAAGAGATCTAAAAACAAATACAAATAGAACTCAAAGAATTAGAATATTTTCCGCAGGAGTTGTAAGTAATTACGTAACTGCACTAATAGCTTTTTCAGCTTTCTTTTACTTGTTGGGATTCGTGAATCCTACTGTTGTCGTAGTCGATAGCGACATAAAAAGCGTAAAAGCTGGTTCAGTAATTTTAAAAGTAAACGGTATCCCCGTAAGAAGTCAAGAGGATGTTTATGAAGCGATAGGAAATTCAAAAGAGATAAAAATACTTCTAAAAGATAAAAATGGAACAAAAACTGTAACGCTTCCGAACATCATGGGTGTTAAGATCATTGGTTTATATAAAAAAGACAATGAGATCTACCCAGCTGAAAGAGTTGGAATTAAAGCTGGAATGGTTATCGTAGCCATAAACGACAAACCTATTAAAAACTTTACAGAGTTTAGAGAGTTCATGCAAAATACAAAGCCTGGACAAGTCATTTCAGTTAAAGTTTATCATAACGGTAGTTTTAAGACTTTTAACGTCACCTTAGCAGATATGAATGGAAAAGGATTTTTAGGAGTTTATATTCAAAATGCCGACTACATAGGTGGAATAAGTATAACCTACAGCTCATACATACTTGAAAGTCTGAGAAACATTCCAATAACGAGTATTAAAGGCTGGCTCTATATGATTGCAATGCCCTTCAGGTTCCAAGGATTTATAGGTAATGTAAAGAACTACTTTGAAGCTCCAGAATACGTATTCAATCTTTTGAATGCGTTATACTGGATAGCTTGGTTAAACTTCTACGTAGGATTGTTTAACTGCCTACCAGCAATTCCACTTGACGGTGGGAGGATATTTTATGAAGCTTTTAGCTCTGTTCTATCAAGGAAGTACAAAGACAACGCCGATGAGATAGCAATGAACGTCGTGAAGTTTTTAGCAATAGTAGTGTTTTCATCGATTATTCTGTCGATAATCATACCAAATCTGAGACTCTTAAAGTAATTTCGCTAAACGTAGCATATAAGCTCTTTGCATCAATTGACCTCCATTGGGTTTCATTGTTTCTATATTAGGCTTCTTAAAGAATCATTTAAAGGGTGTTATTGGGGTATATATTAAATTCTGAGAATTCATTTCACTTGAGAAACCGTTTGATTCCAAAAGTGTTTATCCGTTGTTCCTTCTCTCTTTGTTGATGATATAGCTGATAATCCAAAAGGGTTCTTAGTTATGAATATTTTTATTTTATTTAGAGAAATAATAGAAATAGAAGAAAGCTATTTGGAATCTTAAGCATAAAAAAGCAATAACAAGGATGTTTTGATCTTCTTGCCCTAGACAGTAGATCCGAAGGTTTAGGTTTTGGCAATTAAGTGTTTATAAACCCTAAGCTTTATAAATCAATGACCCCTTTAATTGCCAACCTTCGGAACTACTGTTTACAGTAGATGACAAAGTTGGCAATTAGATTTACCTAAATAGGGTTTAGAATTTTTATTTGATTTTAAAATGCTCTCTGAATTTTTATCTGATTGCCAAATTCGGATCTACTGCGAAATGCGAGGCCTTCTTAGCAACTGAAAAAGCTAAAAACGATGAATGACGTAAAAAATTAAACATGAAGTGCAAGAAGTGTAAGAATAAGGCAATTACTTATCTCAAACCGTATAGAATTGCCTTATGCGAAAACTGTTATGTTAAATTTTATGAGAATCTTGTCAAGAGATGTATTAAGCGATATGGAATACTAAAAAGAGATGAAAAAATACTCGTAGCAGTATCGGGAGGAAAGGACAGTTCTGCTATGGCATACGTTTTAAAAACCCTCAATTATAACATAGAGCTTTTTTATATTGATTTAGGAATTAAAAATTACTCGAAAGCATCGGAGAAAGCTGTTAACGAGCTTGCGGAATTCATTGATGCAAATTTAAATATAGTTAGACTAAAAGATTATGGATTCACGATTTCAGATGTTGAAATGTCTAAGGTCTGTTCTGCATGTGGAACATCAAAGAGATACCTAATGAACAGATTTGCAAGAGAAAACGGATTTGATATAATTGCAACTGGTCACACCGCAGAAGATATAGTAACCTTTTACATTAAAAACATGGCTTCTGGTTCAAAAATTTGGGCTGAAAAGCTCATGCCGAGAAATGAGGGCTTTGATAAACTCGTTGCAAGGGCTAAACCCCTTTATGAGATTAGTGAAAAGGAAAACATGTTATACGTTCTCTGCAAAGACATACCGTTTACGTTCGATGAGTGTCCATTCGCTCCGAATCCAGATTGGAAAGAAATTGTTTACGAAATAGAGAGGAGAAAACCGGGATTCGTTAAAAACTTCGTAAGAGGAATAGTAAAAGAGGAATCTCCACAAAAACTCATGCACTGCGAGATATGTGGTGAAGTCTCAAGTACTAAGATATGTGCATTCTGTAGATTGAGGAAGAGATACGGAAACCTTTAACAATTAGTTCTATGTTTATTTATTATGTTATCCAATGAGGAAGTACTTTTGAAAGCCTGGAGAGGTGTTTTAGGCTTGGTTGATGGAGATAAGCCATACTGCATACCTGTAGCCTTTATCTACAAAGATGGATTTCTGTACTTTCTATTTCCAAAAGAGGGAAGAAAAACTAAGTGTATCGAGAAAAATAAGAACGCTTGCTACTTAATTCATGATCTAAACTATTCGGTTTTGATCGAAGGACAGTTAGAAAGAGTAAAGAATACAGAAGAGATTGAATCAGTTCTCAAAGATTTTTACGAAAGAGTATTTCCAAGAGATCCGTACTTTAAGAGATTTAACGAAAAATTCATTTTAGAAGTTTGCTTGAGTGATTCAAAGGCTGGTTTGTATAAGTTAATACCAAAGACAATTTCTGGCTTTAAAGATTAAACCTACATCCAGCAAAACACCTCTTTGCATTTTTCATTTTTAAAATCTCGTCTTTGTATTCAGTGCAATGGCATGGAATTACGATATCGTACTTTTTCAGAATTTCTATATCTCTAAATCCATGAAATCCACCCATAACTCCTAAGACGCCTCCAAGTTCTTCAGCTCTGTTTAATATGACGTCTAATCCCGGATGAGAACATCCAGTTACTACGAAGTACGCATTTCCAACATCGACGATTAGCGATTGCTCTTTTATATACGTTCCAAGCTCTCCAGTTGTATAAACTCCGTCATCAATCATTTTCAAATCTTCTACTTCAATTAATTCTGCTTTTCTCCTTATTTCCCTCTTCAAATTCTCTGAAAAAGATTTTGGAACTACTACATAGCTTGTTTTGTCTATTACATGGTTTAAGCCACCTATGTGATCCCAGTGCTGGTGTGATAGGAATATGTAATCGAAATCCTCTATTCCAGCTAAGTCCAAGTTGTGCAGTAGTATATTTCCATCCCATCCAGTATCAAAAAGAATTCTTACCTTCGATTTTACATAGCATGAAAATCCCCAACTTTCTATAAACTCTCCAACAGCTTCGTTATCGTATACGACGAAAAACTCAACCATAGAAGTTATAGGTGATTAAAAGATTTAACAATTCCGATTTTAAAGTAATGGACATGTTAACTTAAGAATGTGTCCACTTTGTGCGAAAAAATCTAAATAAAGGACATAAGCTTTAAGTATCGAATATTTCGCACTAAGTTGACACATCTAAAGTAGTTGAAAAAGTTATGATTAATGAAAATAAACTTACGGTACCAATCTCTGTCTATCTCTTGGAAATAGTGATGCTTCTCTGATGTTTTTAAGGTTTAACATAGCCATGATTAGCCTCTCTGCACCTAAACCCCAGCCAGCATGTGGTGGCATTCCATAACGGAAAGCTTCAAGGTAAAATCCAAAACTTTCCGGTTCTAAACCCTTTTTCCTTATACTCTCTACAAGCATGTCGTACTTGTGAATTCTTTGAGCTCCGCTTGCCAATTCGAGCCAGTTATGCATTAAATCGAAACTCTTACAGATCTCTGGCCTGTCTTCATAAGGCATAGCGTAAAATGGCTTTGATTCAGTTGGCCAATCAACTATAAAGTATAAGCCTTCAATCTCGTTACCTACTGCCTTTAAAGCTGGAGTACTCAAATCTTCACCCCATATAATTTCTTCTCCTTTTTTTCTCGCTATTTCCAAAGCCTCATCGTAAGTAATCCTTTCAAAGGGTTTCTCTGGTACTTCAAGCTTTAGATTTAGCCATTCTAAGTATCTTTCGCATCTCTCAACGACATCTTCGTATGCTTTAACTATTAAATCCTCTAAAACTTTCATAACTCCATTGTGATCTGTAAAACTCATCTCTATATCAATAGATATCGCCTCATTTAAATGTCGAACGGTGTTGTGCTCCTCTGCCCTAAAAATTGGCCCTATCTCAAACACTTTATCGAATCCAGCAGCCATTAAAATCTGCTTGTAGAGCTGGGGAGATTGATTTAAGAAAGCTTCTTTTTCAAAGTAACTTAATGGGAAAAGCTCCGTACCTCCTTCTGTTGCAGTAGAAACTATTTTTGGTGTATGAACTTCTATAAATCCTTTACTAACTAAGTATTCCCTAATGCTTTGTAAAACTTGATGTCTAATTCTAAATATAGCTTGAATCCTTGGCTTTCTCAGATCTAAAAATCTGTGATCAAGCCTTGTATCGAGTTCAGCGGGAACTTTTTCAGTAACTTCTAAAGGTAGTGGAACATCAGCTTCGTTCAAGACTTCTATCTTTTCTGGAATTATTTCGAAACCATTGGGAGCTTTAGGTTCTTTCTTCACAAAACCGTCAACTCTTATAACGCTCTCTCTTCTAAGTTTTTTTGCAATCTTGAACGTATCTTGTGGAACTTTCTTCTTTGGTAACGTTATTTGAGCAAATCCCTCTCTATCCCTCAAAACTATGAAGACTATTCCTCCAAGATCCCTAACTTCGTGAACCCATCCGCAAACTGTTACACTTGTTCCTTCATCGAGTTTAGCAACATCACTTGTATACATTCTCATACTCAACGTAAGGTTTTGTGAGATAGATAAAGTTTTTAATCAAGCTAAAAACCTGAAAAAAATGAAAGATATCAGAGATTTTTTAAATGTTCTTGAAACAATTGGAATGCTAAAGAGAGTAAAAACCGAAGTTTCACCGATACTCGAAATCCCAGAGATTTTGAGGAGAGTTATGTATAAAAAAGGGCCTGCAATATTATTTGAGAACGTAAAAGGCTATAAAAATTGGAAAGTCGTAGGTAATTTGTTTTATAGTATTGAAGCGTTAAAAATAGCTTTTAATGTCAAAAAACTCGAAGAAATTGGATATAGAATGGTAAACCTCATGGTAGCACAACCACCAATGGATTTCATAGATAAGATCAAAACCCTTAAAGAAGTCATATCCTTGGGTAAATTTTTACCAAAAAAAATTCGTAAGGCGCCTTTTTTTGAAAGAGTTATAGACAATCCATCTTTGTTAGATCTTCCAGCTTTTAAGACATGGCCAAAAGATGGAGGGAGATATTTGACGTTTCCAGTTGTTATCTCAAGAGATCCAGAAACTGGAGTAGTAAACATGGGTGTGTATAGAGTTATGATACTCGATGAGAAGAGGGGAGTCATACACTGGCAAATCCATAAGAGGGGGGCGGAAGCTTATAGAAGAGCTTTTGAAACTGATTTGAAGAGAATACCAATAGCTATAGCAATAAGTTGTGAACCAGCAGTTCTTTTTACGGGAATTTCTCCAGTTCCGTATCCAATTGACAAACTGCTATTCGCTGGAATTGTAAAGGGAGAAAGTATAGAAGTCGTTAAGCTCGATTCTGGGTTGATAGTGCCAGCTAATGCAGAAGTTCTCCTTGAAGGTTACATAAAAATAGACGATTTATCCGAAGAAGGGCCATTTGGCGATCACTTTGGATACTACGATAAGCCCACTGATAGATATCCAGTATTTCACTTAGAGAGGATTTATATGCGAGAAAATCCGATATATTACGGTACGGTTGTCGGAAAACCAGCATTAGAAGATGCAGTCCTTGGAAAAGCTGTTGAAAGAGTTTTTCTTCCAATAGTAAGGGTTTTATTTCCTGAAATCGTTGAAATGAATTTGCCTGAATACGGGATGTTTCAGGGAATTGCAATAGTTTCGATTAAAAAGAGATATCCGGGGCATGCGAAAAAGGTTATGATGGGTTTATGGGGAATAGGACAACTATCTCTAACAAAGATAATAATAGTTGTAGACAGCGATGTAAATCCACACAATTTAAACGAAGTTCTATGGGCTATAGCTGCGAATGTAGATCCACAGAGAGATGTAGTAGTTATACCGGGAACTCACACAGATGCACTAGATCCAGCAACTCCAATTCAGGCGTATGGGAGTAAGCTTGGAATAGATGCAACTAAAAAATTCCCAGAAGAATACGGCTATAAGAGTTGGCCAGAAGAAGTTGAAGTCGATGAAGAGATTTCTAAACTCGTAGATGAGAAGTGGAGCTCCTATGGGATAGATTGACATGTGGGATCCTGGAAGAGTCTCTAAGCGTAGCAGAATTAATGCGATTTTAAGGCTTATAAGAATCGAACACACTATTTTCAGTTTACCATTTGCATATGTAGGTGCGATTTTGTCTGGATACAGTTTCAGTGTCTACGATGCAATACTAATCGCTTTTGCAGTTTTCGGATTGAGAACGGCATCTATGGCTTACAACAACATAGCAGACTTAGAAATAGATAGAAAAAATCCAAGATCTTGCAAAAGACCTCTAGTGATTGGTGCAGTTAAACTTAGAGATGCTTGGATGCTTGTTTTAATTGGTAGTTTAATCTATTTCATCTCTTCAGCCTTATTAAATATGTACGCTTTGATTTTGAGTCCGATACCGTGGATATTTGCAATGACTTATCCATATGCCAAAAGGTTACACAACTTTCCGCATATCCACTTAGGCCTTGTTTTGGGATTAGCTGTATGTGGTGGAGCGGTAGCTGCATCTGGAGATGAAGTCAAATCGATCTTTGAGGCTTTGTTAAGTATTCCAATTCTGTACGTAATAGCCGTTGTTTTGTGGGTTGCAGGCTTTGACGTTGTATACAGCTTACTCGATGTAGAGTTCGATAGAGCATTTGGTTTGGGTAGTATACCAGCAAAGTTTGGGGAAAAGAATGCAAGATTGATTGCCTTAACGTTTCACATCATCTCTATAGTCTTGCTGTTTCTAGGTTGCGTTGTTTACAACTTAAGCTTGATAGGAATTGCTTCGATAACCTTCGCAAGTGTTTTAATGGTTTATCAGCATTACATAGCGAGAACTAACATTCCTAAGGCATTTAATTTAAATTTAATAATTTCAATTGTAATCTCGTTTGGTATAATTATCGACAAGCTTTAATACCAATACTCTCCAGCGGTTTTATGAGGAGATACATCGTTTTAGCAATTGCAGTATTGGCTATTTCCGCTATAACTGGATGTATTCAAAGTAAGAAGAGTATTGAAGTTGCCACATTACAAGGAGGGATTAGCACTTTAGATATTCTAATGGAAAACAACTACGGATTAAATTTAAAAGTTCACCAGCTTTCGAACACCCTTGAAATACTTTCCGCCTTATCAAAGGGAGAAGTGGACATCGCAGTAATTCCAGCTGAGATGGCTGCAAAGTTCATACAAAGTGGTGGAAAAATTAAGATAATCGCTGTAGACATGTATCAAAATCAAGCAGTTCTTTCAAAAAATGAAAGCATTAAGAGTTGTAAAGATTTAAAGGATAAGAAGATCGCTGCTTTAACTGCTTCTGGAACTTATCACATGTTCAGAGCGTATTTAAAGCTTGTATACGGAATAGATAATGTAAACGTTATAAACACTCAGCCCGGTTCACTCGTTTTGGTTTTAAAGAGAGGAGATGTCGATGCGATAGTTGCGTGGGAACCAATTGTTAGTCAAGCTATCGTTGAAGCTGGGGCACACGTAGTAGAAAACTTCACAGACCTCTGGAAAAAATCTGGAAAAACTGGAAAGCCAGTTATGCTTGTATGGGTTGCGAGAGAGGATTTAGATGAAAATGCTATAAAATCGTTCCTAAAGGCAAGAGAAGAAGCAGCTAAGAAGTGGATATCCGATAGGAATTATACGATATCAATCCTCATGAAACACTACGGGATAAGTAAAGATGTTGCAGAATCCGTATACAATAGAGTTGAAATCTGTTCGAAAAACCTCGATGATGAGTTAATAGACAACATTAAAGAAGTGTGGAGTATAGCATGGCTGGGTGGATATCTAAAAGAGAATCCATCAAAAATAACAAAAGACGTGTTTTACAAGTGTTAAGCTTAATAACTCTGATATCTACGATTTTTATTTTATGGTTTATAGTGAGTACGACTTATCCAAATCTTTTAAAGTCGCCAATAGATGTGTTAGGATATTTTCAAGGTGTACCTCCTCAAAGGATACTACTATCTGTTGCAAAAACACTTACAAACAGTTTAATCGGATTTTTTATAGCGTTAATCTTAGCTGAAATTTCTGCTTTTTTAGCGTATTTAAACGACTTTTTAGATTCGTTTTTCACAGCGGTTAATACCTTAGTTCAGAGCGTATCCGTTTTAGTTTGGGCTCTAATTTTTATAATAGTTTTCGGGGTTTTAAGTCCTATTCCACCTATACTCGTTGCATCCGCCTCTTCATATCCAATTCTACTCTCAGCAATGCTCAGCGTTACTAAATCGTTAGATAGAAAGTTCATAGAGATATCAAATACATTAGGAGCTTCAAAAGTTCAAGAGTACATCTACATTATACTCCCCGGAAGTGTTCCGCATTTGGCGAGTGCCGCTAGATCTGCCATAGGCATTGCATTGAGAATAAGTGTGGTTGCAGAGGCTTTAGGCGGAAGTGGTGGTATTGGGTATGAGCTCATGTACAACTACAACTTGGGAATAGTTGAAGGAGTTCTGGCATGGGCTATACTACTGATTTTGTTGATGATCGTTCTCGATGTTCTAATACTAAGACCGATTGAGAAGTGGGCTGAAAGGTGGTTGATATGATAGAAGTAAAGGACGTCTATAAGAGTTTTGGAGATGATTTAGTTTTGAACGGTATAAGCCTTAAAGTGAATAAAGGCGAGATAGTGGGTATTGCTGGGCCAAACGGCTGTGGAAAAACGACTTTACTAAGAATAATCGCTGGAGTTGAAAAAGCGGATTCTGGGGATGTGAGAGTCAACGGAAAAGTCGGTGTAGTTCCTCAAGAGAACGTTTTACTCCCTTGGTTTACAATCGGAGATAACATTGGATTGGGATTGAAGTTTAAAGGTTTAAAAAAGGAAGAGATAGAGTCAAGAGTTTCAGATGTGGCAAAACTGCTGGGAATAGAGGACTATTTAAGAACTTATCCAAGAAGAGTCAGTGGAGGTATTGCAAGAAAGACCTCTATAGCCCGTGCATTGGTTTTAAATCCAGATATACTACTTTTAGACGAACCATACACTGGATTAGATTTGAAGTCTGTTTCAAACCTTCAAGAGTTGTTACGTAAAATCAATGAAGAGAGAGAAGTTACGATGCTGATAATTTCACATCAATTAGCTGAGCTCGTAAACATAGCGAATAGGATATACGTATTCTCTCATAAGCCCGCTAGAATAAAAGCTATTATAGATTCAGACATAGACGCATTAAAAACTCTTAGTAATATCTTATGAAAAGACTTTTAATCAAGCTGCAACTAATCAAACCCCAAGCAAAAGGAATATCTTAAAACAAAAGGGGGTTGGAGTAGAGATGGTAGTTGTTGATCCGAAATTTACCGAAGAGCTAATGGAGTTTGGAGCGGAAAAGGTAATGGAATGCTTTAATTGCGGAAATTGTACAGCAATATGCCCAGTTTCTACAAACGAGCACCTTTTCCCAAGGAGATTTGTTAGGTATATACAGTTAGGACTTAAGGACAAAATATTAGATGCTGAAGATGCTTGGCTCTGTTTGTCTTGTAGGCTTTGTACGGAGCTTTGTCCAAGGGATGCAAGACCAAGCGATACTATGATAGCTTTAAAAAGGTTGTCAGTAGAGAACGGCAAAACTCCACCGTATATAAGAGACTTCTTCCAAAACATAACTAAGCAGAGGAATCCGTGGGGTATTGGAAAATTCAAGAGAGACAACTGGATTAAAAAAGCCGATGTAGAAGTTCCTAAGATTAAGGAAAATCCAGAATTCGAATGGCTTTGGTTTGTTGGATGTGCAAACAGCTTTGAAAGTAGAAACATAGAAGTTACAGTGAAGATTGCAAAGATATTGAATGATATCGGTCTAAACTTTGCGATACTTGGAAGAGAAGAGGGTTGTTGCGGAAACGATGTAAGAAGAGCCGGAGAAGAAGGTCTATTCGAGCTTTTAATGGAGGAAAACATAAAGATCTTTGAAAAGTACGGTGTTGAAAAGATCGTGACGCATTCACCTCACTGCTACAACACTTTCAAGAACGAGTACAACGGATACGAGGTAAAGCTCGTTTTGGAATTTATTCACGATGCAATTAAAAAAGGCAAGTTAAACTTGAAACCGCTGAACATTAAAGTCACTTATCATGATTCGTGCTTTTTAGGGAGGTACAATGGAATATACGATTTACCGAGAGAAGTACTGAAATCTATTCCGGGAGTAGAACTAGTTGAGATGAAGAACAACAGAAAACTTTCGATATGTTGCGGAGGAGGAGCTGGAAATATAATTGGTGAATACCCAGGAGAGATAAAGCCCGCAAGGATAAGGGCAAGAGAAGCTGCCGAAACTGGTGCTGAAGTTTTAGCTGTTGCATGTCCGTTCTGTCTATTAATGCTTGAAGATGCCGTTAAAGCTGAAGGATTAGACGACAAAATAGTCGTTAAAGATATAGTTGAACTCGTTTACGAATCTGCTTACGGATAGTTTTTTACATAAATTTTATTGGTAGTGATGCAACATTGTTGATGAACTATTTAAATCACCCACAATGTGATGTCACGACCATTTTATTTAATGAAATCTGAAAACTTGGGAGATTTGGGGTAGAGAATATCCCTCACGAATTCAAGTGATTTGTTGTATATATGAGCATCGACTGCGAAGTGATAGTATTTATAGCTTTTGAATCCTGTAAACTCTGAAACGTACTTTGTGAGTAAGGCAAATGCGTATATATTTGCATGCATTGCACCATATACATCGTTTGACCTCATGTAAAACACTCCAGCCAACTGATCTCTAAGCTTTAAGAATTGGTAACCCCTCAAACATGGAGGATTTTCGCTTTTTAAATCTTCTAAACGAGAAATCGCTACATAGCAATTCCTCACACATGAATTCTCTTTTAACTTTCTTACACATTCGTAAAGTTGATCAAATCCGCATCTAGCTCTCTCAGCATATGTGTATTCTTCACTGCCTTTATCAACGAAATCTACGGGTCTATCAAATCCTGAATATATGACGTATTCGTGTGCGTAATCAGTGCAGTACTTCTCTGTAATTGGTGCTTTAGAATGCAACTTGTTTTCCTCAGGTTTTCTTATCTCTATAAACAATCTATGAACAAATAAGCTCTTTTCTTGTCCTTCAAAAAAATCCCATTCAGTTTTTTTCTCTTTTCCATAGTTGTAAACGATATCTAAGGCTGTATGCCATGCAGAAGATATATAGTCTTCAACTATGTGTGTTCCGTAATCCGTGTATCCGTAAACCTCTTTAAAATCTTCAGCTAAATCCTTAGCTGACTTTACATCTCTCTCATATACATGGGGAATGCCAACTATCATTGCAATATCTCCTATATCAAATTCTGTTAACTTAGACATCCTTTCCAATGCATAACTCAAAAACTCGACGTCTAAATCGAAGTAGTTAAAACAGTCGAGAGATCTGATGTAAGCAGTGAGGTTGAGTTTTCCATCTACGACTAGAAAAGATATCTCAGTAATAGCCGGTGGATTTCTGCTTAAATGATCCTCAGGTTTCCAAATCGGTATTGAAACTCTTCTCGTATACGGTTTACTTTTAAGTTTTTTTACAGAATCTTCGATAGCTTCTTCAAATCTGGAGTAATAGACCTTTGTATACAAATCGTGTTTTAAGTCTTCAAACTCCTTTAAATTTTTTACAACCAGAAAGGTTGGTTCAGCTCTTACATCTATACCAAACCGTGAACGACATTTAAAACCGTTTAGAGCTTTGTATATGAGTTTGGATTTTGCCTCCTCGCAGTTCTTACATATGATCATTAAGGAAAACATTACTATCAGACTATAAGTGTTAAGTTACATTAAAATCAAGGGAGGAGGTTATTGTGGATATCGTATCAACTGTTGTAGTGGTATTTGGAGTTGTTTTGGGGTATTTTATCACTGAAAAACTACTTAAAAGAAAGGAAATCAAGAAAAGAGAAATATTAAGCGTAAACGAACTTCCAGAATACCTACATGAGAAATACATGGTTAAGTCTGCTATATTGATCGATAATAAGGAATTTAGAAGAGGTGTTAGCGATGAAGAACTTAAAGAAGCTATGAATTTGGCAGTTAAGGATGATGAAGTTATATTGATATCCGAAACCGATTTAAAGTATATATTAAAAAGAGATAACGTTTTTGTTTACGTATCTGGGAAAATCTCCTTAAAGGACTTTGTGGATATATGGTTTATTATTCAGAAGTCTTTAGAGGTGGTAAAATGATAATACTGCTGTTGGCTATAATATCTGCTACGACTGCATTTCAAGGAAGTACGATAAATTTAACCGTTTATGAACAATCGCACGTTATACTCGATAAATGCATGTACTTCGAGGACACTTTAACTAATGAAGCAAATCTGAGCAGAGGAACGTATCAGATATACATAACGTATTCATGTCAAGGTTTAAAAAAGATCGTTGTTGAGACTAATAAAACGAGAAAGGTATTCGAGGTCTTTGTAATTAAAAGAGTGAATAAAGAAGAGCTTGAAAGATTGGATTCCGAAATTCTAAAGTTGAAAAGAGAGCTAAAAACTGCAAACGATAAGCTAGAGGATTTAGAAGATTTAGTTAAAACTCTAAACAGTCTAAACGCAGAGTTCTACAACAGAATAAAGAATTACAGAGAAAACATCAAAGAGTTGAATGATAAAATTAAAAGTCTAAATGAGGAAATTGAGAAATTAAGAACTGAGAACAAAATGCTCAAGAATACCTCAAAGAATTTAAATAAAACGATAGAAGATTTGGAACTGAAACTAACCTCATTAAGGAACGAGAATTCGAATTTAACGAATCAAATAGATAAACTGAGAATTGAGATATCGACACTACAGTTCTACCTTGCGTTGCTAAAAAACGCATTTCTATTCGTTATGTCCTTTCTCATAGGATCATACTTTTCAATCCTCAGAAAGTAATACATTATATGAAGTTATTTGTGATTGGCCCCGCTGGTAGCGGTAAAAGTACGTTTGTTGCAGAGTATTCAGAGTACTTAAAGGATAACGGATACGATGTAAAATGTGTAAATCTAGATCCAGCTACAGAGCCAATATATAAAGCAGACAGAGACATAAGAGAGTTTGTAAAAACGGAAGAAGTCATGAAGAAGTACAAGTTGGGAATAAATGGTGCCCTAATAAAGTCTATAGACATAAGCGTTGATTACGTAGATGAATTGAAATGTAACGCTGATTACGTATTGTATGATACACCCGGTCAAATGGAATTATTTATATATTCAAAAAGCGGAAGGGAAATAGTTAGTAAGCTTAGTGACAGATTTTCCGCTGCTTTATTCTTAATGGATTCTACAGTCGTTTGCGATTCTGAAAGTTTTGTATCGGCAGTTATGCAGAATGTTATAGTGTCTCTAAGACTCTCCCTTCCAACTTTAACAGTTTTTACAAAATCTGACTTGTCTGAAGTTGATGTCGATGAACTGAGAAATGAACTATCTGAAAGAGAGGGGCTACTGGCAGAGTTAATGGAAAAAACACTATTCTTCATAGAGTATACGACAATTCCATATCGAGTCATAAAGGTATCAAGTATAAAGAGAACTGGATTCAACGATGTGTTTACAGCAATAAACGAATTGTTCTGTGCGTGTGGTGATATAAGCTAAAGCCGCCGCCGGGATTTGAACCCGGGACCTGGTGATTACAAGTCACCCGCTCTACCAGGCTGAGCCACGGCGGCTGTATCTCTTTAGTTAAATTTTGTTTAAAAAATTAACTAATCCTCTGGAATCTCCACCCTTCCCTCTTCTATATCTCTTAGGAATTCTCTTGGGTTCTTTCCTTCAATTGTTATCCCCATTGATATGCAAGTCCCGACAACTTCCTTTACAACACCTTTTAACGTATATGAAAGTGATTGCTCTTTTTTTATTCTTGCAATCTTAAGTAATTGTTCAAGCGTTAAATTCCCAACAAAATCCCTTCCAGGATTACTTGAACCCTTTTCAATACCTAACTCTTTCTTTATAAGTGCCGAAACTGGTGGTACTCCAACTTTTATTTCAAAGCTCTTGTCCTCCTTTACTATTATCTTCACTGGAACTCTTAATCCTTCATACTGCTTTGTAGCTTTATTTATTTCGTCAACGACTTTCTTTACGTTTAATCCAAGTGGACCTATCGCTGGGCCTAAAGGAGGGCCAGGCGAAGCTTTACCACCAACTACTAATACTTCGACGACTTGTACCATATCACTCACCTCCCTTACTCACGATCCTAACGTGATCAGCCTTAACGGTAACTGGAATAGGTACTACAGCGTCTATTAACTCAACTGTAATCTCATTTTTAGCTTCATCAACCCTTTTAACAACAGCCATTTCACCTTTAAACGGACCAGATATAATCTCTACGGTATATCCCTCCTTTATCTGTTCAACAGCCTTTCTTGGTGTTAGAAAATGTTCTATCTCCTTAAAACTGATTTCACTTCTAATAACACCTCTGACATGTGGCACACCTTTTACAGCTTTCACGACATCTTCAATACTATCAGCTTCAACTATAATATACCCCCTAAGCTCCTTTGGAGCTAAAATTGAATACACATCTAAGTTATACTTTTTAACAGCCATGTCCATGAGATTTGCTACAACTCTCTCCTGATTTGTTGTAGTTTTAACCGCAAAGAAACCCATGCACTCACCTCAACGCTTTGGGAACTATTTCCATTAGAATGTATATTGCAAATCCAACTAATCCAACAACGAACATGACCGCTACTGAGATCTTTGTAGTAGTTGAGAATTCATCCCAATCAGGCTTTCTAGCCATTTTTAGTACGTTGTAGTATTCCCTGAGTTTACTCTTTATTTCATTTATCTTCTGTTGCATGCATTTAAAAAACACCTTACGTGTATTAAACCTTTACTTAACAAAATCTATTCCAAACCTTTTAGTTATCGGATATCCTTTCCTGCCGAGAATTTGAGGACTCTTCACGCCAGTAACTATTATAAGAGTTCTCATTGTATTTTCAAGTGCTGGATCAATCATAGCACCCCATATTATTCTTGCATCTGGATCTATTTTACTGTATATTTCCTCTACAACACTTTCTGCTTCCTCAATTGTCATGTCTGGGCCACCGGTAACGTTAACAAGTGCAGCCTTAGCTCCAGATATATCAACATCGAGTAGTGGACTCTTTAAAGCCTTTCTTACAGATTCAGATGCTTTGTCTTCACCACTTGCCTCTCCTAACCCAATCATTGCAACTCCACCCTTTTCCATAACCGTCCTCACATCTGCAAAATCCAAGTTTATCAAAGCTGGCTTTGTTATGAGTTCAGTTATTCCCTTAACTGCTCTCATCAATATTTCATCTGCAACTTTAAATGCGAGCTGCATTGGATAATTCGGAACTACCTCAAGTAATCTGTCATTCGGTATCACTATTACTGTATCGCTAACTTCTCTAAGTCTTTCCAATCCAGCTTCAGCATTAGCTCTCCTAACAGCACCTTCAGCTGAAAATGGAAATGTTACAACTGCAATTGTCAATGCACCAGCTTCTTGTGCAGCTTCAGCAATTACAGGGGATGCACCGGTTCCAGTTCCACCTCCAAGTCCACATGTTATGAAAACCATATCCGCTCCTTCAACTATCCTCTTTATTTCATCCTCGTTTTCCTTAGCAGCTTCTTCTCCAACTTGTGGTAAACTTCCAGCTCCTAAGCCCCTTGTCCTCCTCCTCCCAATTAATATCCTCTTATGTGCTTTAGTATAGTACAGATGCTGGGCATCGGTGTTTACGGCTATAAGTTCAGCACCTTCAATTCCCTCTTCGAACATTCTAGTTATGGTGTTACAACCAGCTCCTCCAACCCCTATAACTTTTATAACAGTTTTTAATTCATGTAAAACCTCTAAAATTTCATCTTCGACATCCTCTACTTCTTTTCGCTCTTCCTTTACTCTTTCAAGTGCAGACTTAACAATTGAATCCATATCTTATGAATGAAATACATTATATAAATTCTTTGTCCACAGTAACAATATGATTTACGGAAAATTGTTCTACGCCAATGAATTCGTTGAAGCTGGGATAGAAGTAGAAAACGGGATTGTTAAAAAAATTGGAAAGCTCGTTAAAGGTAAAAACGTTAGAGGGATAATACTTCCAGCTGGAATCGATGTTCACGTTCACTTTAGAGATTTTAAGGAGAAGCATAAGGAAACTATTGAATCTGGATCGCTTTCAGCTCTGTTTGGGGGAATATGTTTGGTTGTAGATCAACCAAATACGAAGCCGTTAGTTGATTGCTACGATGTATACGATGAGAGGATGAGAATTGCGAAGAAGAGGTCGTATGTCGATTACACACTAAACCTCGCTTTGACAAATGAAAACGCAGATAGAATTGATAAAGAAATCAGAAACATTAAGCAAAAATACTTCCTCCCAGCTATTGGTGAAGTCTTCATTCAGCACAACGATGAAAACCTTCAAATAAGCTACAATACGTTAAAAAAGGTTAGAGAAGTCTTGGATTTAATTATAACTGTTCATGCAGAAGATCCAGACTATGTTTCACAGGGAATGCCAAACTTCCTTTATAGGAGTAGAGAAGCTGAAGTAACAGCTGTAAAAAGATGTGTAGAAATCGGGAGATTTCACTTCTGTCACATATCTACAAAAGATGCCGCAAAAATAATCATCAATTCAAATTCAACGTTTGAAGTAACGCCGCACCATCTACTCCTATCTGTTGAAGAATACAACAGATTAGGCAATTTTATAAATGTAAATCCACCACTGAGAGATAAAATCGATGCTGAATGGCTTTTAAAGAACTTCAGCAGAGTAGATGTATTGGCATCGGATCACGCACCTCACACGATTGAAGAAAAGGAAATGGGATTGCCCGGATTTCCCGGAGTTGAGGTTATGTATCCGATATTTGTAAACCTAGCTGTTAAAGGTATTATAAGTTTTAAAGATTTAGTTGATAAAATCGCAAAAAACCCTGCAAAAATCTTTGGATTCAAAGGATATGGAGAGATAAAGGAGGGAAATTACGCAAACCTCGCAGTTTTCGATTACAAAGACGTGAAAAGGATAAAAGTTGATATGTTGCATTCTCTATGCAATTGGACACCATATGAAGGCTTTGAAGCTGTTTTTCCAAAGACAGTATATATAAGGGGTAGAGAGGCTCTAAATGATGGTAGTTTTGAGAGATTTGGCAGAGTTCTCTGATTTAATAATATTACTGCTTGCAATTTTACTCGATCTAACAATTGGTGAACCACCAGTTTTTATTCATCCAGTCTGCTTGTTCGGAAAAATCGTCGAGATTTTTAAGAAGTTTAGAAGGAATTTTAAGCCAGTAGTCGATTTCCTATACGGAGTTCTTACAGTTTTAGCAGTTGTATTAATCGCATTACTTCTAAGTAAAATTCAAATCTTTTTGATCGAAGTTTACCTACTTTTTGCATCGATATCAATTAAGAGTATGATAGATCATGCGAGGAATTGCATAGGAAACGGTATTATCAGACAAAACGTTCAAAAAATAGTTAGTAGAGACGTTTCAAAGTTAAACGATTACCAGTTGTGTTCGGCTGTGATCGAATCAATCGCTGAAAACTTTGTTGATGGTGTTTTTTCACCTTTATTTTACTTTGCTATATTTGGCTTACCGGGTGCTTTGATTTACAGAGCCGTTAACGTTTGCGATGCCATGATAGGGTATAAAAAGTACTACTACTTCGGAAAATTTGCGGCAAGACTTGACGATTTACTAAACTACATTCCCGCAAGGCTATCTCTAATCCTATTTGAGGTTTTGAAGAGGGGATCGATTAAGTACGGAATTAAAAACAACGTAAAGCTTAACGGTTGTGCTATTTCTGCGATGTCATACGTCTTAGGTGTAAAGCTCGAAAAACCCGGTTACTACTCTTTACCCGGTAGATATCCAAAAGTTGAAGATGTGTTTAGAGCTATAGATGTGTTCAAAAAACTGTGTATGCTTGCAGTTTTGTTTGTTTTATTTATTATTCTTTTTCGAATTGCTATGTTCTATTAAATAATTATAAAACTATAATTCGTATAATACAGCATCGATATAAGGAAGTTCTTTGACATCAAAATCATTTTCTGATAAACCTAACTTCTCTAATTTCTTTCTTGTATCGGGAGGTAATCTCAAATCGCTTGGAGCTTTTAAGTTCCATATTCTACAAAGTTCACAAGTTCCCCATAGACTCACTCTTTCTCCAACACCTCTTATATCTTTAAAATCTTTATAGAATTCATCTGGATCAATATCTGATAGATCCTTTTTACAATCTAATTCATATTTTTGATTTAGGTCTATTAATCCTTTTAAAGCATCAGTAAACCATTCAGGTAACCCGCCTACACATCTCTCAAGTATGTCTTTAAGAGCGTTTAGATCTGTTTGAGATAAATACTCTGCAACTGTATTAAGACGTCTATTTTTCTGTTCAAGTTTTATACGGTAATATATTGTAAATGCTTTCTCATCACGACCTATGACTCCTGTCGCTATGGCAAATAAAAGCGAATCAATTGGATATTCAAACGCCTCCTTAATGAAGTACTTGCTTAGTTCTACTTTTACCATTCCAGCTAACACTATTAATCTTTTTAAAAGCTCTTTATCTGCTTGAATCTGGCTCATGCTCTAATTACTCTTAATAAAATTTAACTATTTCGTTAAAATAACGTTGTAGTAATACACAATAAATAAAGGATTAAAGCTTAATTAACAAACGTAATCTCCTTAATCCAATGAAATGCGAAACCTGTAACGGAAAGGGTTACATAGAGATTGAAAAAACGTGCGAAACTTGTAACGGAACAGGAAAAGCTAAAAGCTTCAATCCGAAGA